>Ga0209344_10000107_pt1 | contig 169792 bp, 143 predicted proteins | sample Cruoilmetagenom6_FD_187293 | JGI IMG/M metagenome (GOLD analysis project Ga0209344, IMG submission 187293) | Oil polluted marine microbial communities from Coal Oil Point, Santa Barbara, California, USA - Santa Barbara Oil Seep Sample 6 (SPAdes)... | ecosystem: Environmental > Aquatic >...
AGTACTGTTCCAATTGCAAAACCAATAATATATTGAATACCTTGAGAATTGTCTTCAAATCCTAATACAGGAAGTAATAATAGAAAATGAGCTACACCTGCTAATCCGTGTAAAAAACCAATTCCTAGAGAAGATATGACATTCTGTTTTACAACTTTTTTGTGAGTATGTTGAAGTCCTGTTTCGTGCTCATGTTCATGAATATGTGCATACGTTTCTTTTTCTTTATGTACATGCGGATGAATGTGCTTCTTTTGCTCATTAAATATTCGGAAAAATGCCCATAGTCCAACACCAATTAATACTATAGCGACTAACTGTTCACTATATTCAGAAATTGAATCTATTGGAATAATGTCTTTAAATAAAAGAAATAATACTCCAATTAATAGCATTCCTAATAAATGCCCAAGCCCCCAAAATAAACCTATTTTCCATGCTTTCTTTTTGGATTCTATAACTAAAGGTGTTACAGCTGCTAAATGATCAGGTCCAGAAATAACATGCAACATTGAAGCAAGTGTGCCAGCAATAATTGGAAAGTTTACCATAGATTAATTTAAAAAAAATAAATATAAATAAATTAATGAAATTCTACAATTTGATAAGATTATCTATGTTATACGAAAGTGTATATAAATCTGTTACAAGAGAAAAATTGCAATTGATGCTTAAATTTCAATATATAATATTATTTGCCTGTTTTGGAGACAAATTTTTTTAGATATTTATTGATCAACAGTACTTTCTAACTGTATTTAATTTTAGAACCACTCTAATAAAAAAACTTTAGATAAGCATGGTTGATTAAGACCATATAATCACTAGTATTATTTTTTTAAGTTAATAATGCGGATATGTGAAGTTCTATTATAAATTGAATTTTACCAGTGTGCCAGATTTTAGTTAACATGCTAAATTCCAAAAAAGGATCTCTAATTTTTATTTTCTATAATTATAATGTTTAGTAAATTTATTCCAGTAAGATTAAATAGAAGTGCTACATAAACAAATTAATGTATTTTTAACTTGTTTAATACTTAATTTGTACCTCAATCTTAAAAAAGTATTATAAATATTGAGATAATACTTTTTGTATTGGGAAGACCTATATTAACAAACATGCCTAAACACTTAGCAAACATACAATAGACACCTTATTTACAGGGTTTTTCATTCTCTAGAGAAACATCCTTTAATTGTTTCCTAAGTTTTTTGCTCATCTGTCAATTTTGGCTTTCCTTGACCTAGAAAACTAACAGAAATACAAAAACCAATTACAGCTTAGGTCGTTGGACATAGCTTTGCTACTTGTTTAAAATAAAAAGGAATTTCTACAGATATTATTAGTGAATCATTAGGACACCAAAGCCTAGCCATTATTCAAGCTTATCTTAAAAATTTTGTTTTAGATGAAGCTATCGAGGAGTTATTATAATATAATGCAGTTTTACCGTTTTAATTAAAACTCTATACAACATATTGTCAATCTCATAAATATGGGTCTTTCAGCTATTAGAGGTGTAAAAATGGTGTAACCTTTTGTTTTTCTTTAGTTGATGTCGTTTTTTTTAGTGCCTATTCATAGAGATTAAAAACATAAAATAAACCTTAAAATTTTCTTAATAAACACTTGCAAAACAACGGTTTTTCTATCAATTGTTATATTTGTAGTATAGAATTATAAATATGCGACATATTTTTTGCTTACTATTTTTTCTGCTTACTATTTTTTCAATAAATGGGCAAGTAAATAATTTTATAGATAGTCTTAATCTAGAACTTAAAAATATCTCTACGATTAATGAGAAAAGAATTGATTTATTAAATGAAATAGGTTACAAATATTGGACTGTCGATTCGAAAAAATCAATAGATTATGGAAAAGAGGCTTTAGAACTAGCAGAAAAGTTATCTTACCATGATGGAATTGCCAAAGCAAAAAGAATTTTAGGAGTGGCTTACTGGACACTAGGAAAACCTAAATTAGCCTTAGAAAATTTGACAGAAGCCCAAAAACAATACGAAGAAATAAATGATGAAGAAGGTGAAGCAAATTGTTTAATGAATACAGGGATGGTTTATGCGGATTTAGATGATTATAATAAAGCTTTGGATATATATGACAGATCAATTGAAAAGTTTACTAAATTAAATTTAAAGAGTAGGATAGCTACAACTTTTTCAAAAATTGGTACAGTTTTAATTCAACAAAATAAACTACAAGAAGCTAAAGAATACCTGACCAATGCTTTGAATATGCATTCGGAAAATAATTTTGCATATGGAATAGGTGAAGCACATAATAGATTAGGTAGTTTGTTTCTTCTGGAAGGCGAATTAGAACAAGCTGACTATCATATTAAGAAAGCCATACTTACAAGTAAGAATATTGACGATGAAGATGGGTATATTGGTGGCTTGATTCTATTTGGAAAATTAATGAGATTGCGAAATGATTTTAATGCAGCTGAAATTAATTTGAATTTAGCATTAAAAATAGCCACTGAAAAACAGCTAAGAAAATATAAATTAGATGCCTACAGAGAATTGAAGATTCTTAAAAAAAATCAAGGAGATTTAAATGAATCATTAACTTATTATGACAAATTTATTTCACTGAAAGATTCCATTTATAATATTGATAAATCTAAACAAATTGCGGCACTGGAATTTAGTAATGAATTAAAAAATAAAGAAGAGAAAGTAATATTTTTACAGGAAAAAGAACGGTCAAGCACGATCATTAAATGGAGTTTGTTTGGTGGTATCATAGGACTTACAATTATAAGTCTCTTAGTAATTAATGGTTTTAGACTACAAGCTGTTAGAAATAAAGAATTTACCAAACGTAGGCAAGAACTACTTGTCTCAAAAGAAGAGTTGGCAAAAACAGCTCTTGAAAACGCACACCTCAAACAACAAGAATTGCAACAAGAATTAGATTTTAAAAACAAAGAATTAACTTCTTATGCACTTAATTTTGTACAAAAAAACGAATTGCTACAGCAATTACAAAAAGAAGTAAATTTAGTAAAAAACACTACTCCAAAAGAGCAAAGTAAACTTATTGTTGAATTAGGAAGAACAATTAATCAACATGTATATATCGATAGAGACTGGGAAGATTTTAAACGATTTTTTGAAGAAGTACATGTAGATTTTCATAAGAAACTTCAAATTAAACATCCTGATTTAAGTTCGAATGATTTAAAAATATGCATATTAACACGTTTAAACCTCAATATCAAAGAGACAGCTAGCATTTTAGGTATATCACCAGAAAGTGCTAAAACAGCACGTTATAGGCTTCGAAAAAAGTTGAATCTTTCAACTGAAGATGAGCTTTTGCATTATTTTTTAGAATTTGAGAAAACTTAAGGCTGCTTTTCTAAATATTCTTTCCTTAAATATCTTAAAATTTAACATTTAATAAAACCTGATTTTCAGTGTTTTAAATATTTGTGTCTACCTATTGTATACCAAAAATTAACAATGTCAAATTATTGTCTACCCTGTGTATTATATAAGACTACTTAGAGTCTACATGGTTTCCTTTTCGATGCCCACAAGTACAAATATTTTTGTCGCTCAAATTAAATAAATTATGTGTCAATTATGTAATGTCAATGTAGAGCAGGCAGAAATGTTTGCCAAAAATATGTTAGATATTATTAATAAGGCTTCACACTCAATTATGATCTTTATTGTCATAGAGCAAAGCTATTTGATATGATGAGTGAATCAATAGAAATAACAAGTCAAGAACTGGCAAAAAATAATCACTTAAATGTTGCCACTGATGAATGGGATGATTGAGAAATTGGAAAAAGGAATTAATGTATTAGACATTGGTTGTGGTAGTCTAACTGCCACCAATACATTAGCAAAAGTATTTCCAAATAGTACTTTTTCAGGAATTGATTTTTTTAAAGAATATTTAGAACAAAACCTAGAACCTTTTGGGGAAGGAAAAAAGCGAAGAAAATACTTAAAGAGGCTGGATTTAAATCAACCATTATAAAACGTATTGAAGATGATGTAATTAATGCTTATTACATTTCTGTAAAGTAATTACAAAAACAAAAATTTAAACAAAATGAAAACAAAATTGAGAGAAGATAAGTTGACCTTAAAAAGTATTTGGTTGCGAAGAAGATATGAGTTAAAAAGAAAGTTAAACCCACAAAAAATATTTTAAAATGAAAGATTTATTAATGAATTTACCTAGTCCAATAGAAATATTACTCGACCCCATTTCTTTAATTGTCTATGGAATTTTTGGAGGCTTATTCTTTTGGGAGTCATTTTTTCCGGCAAGAGTATTACCTAAAATAAAATTCTGGAAACTTAGGGGCTTTGCTTTCTTTATTGCTTACATGCTTCTTACCACCTATATTCCATTAATATGGGATGACTTTTTTGCATCCTATCAGTTAATAAACTTAAGCACTTTGACATTACCCATACAGGTCGTTCTAGGAATATTTCTATTTGAAGTTGTACAATATGGTTGGCATATAAGTATGCACAAATCTAACTTCCTGTTTCGGGTATCTCATCAAATTCACCATAGCGCAGAAAGGTTAGATGTACCCAGTGCTTTTATGTTTAGTGTGAATGATATGTTTGGCCTGTCATTGGTTGGTTCAGTTAGTTTTGCCTTGATTATGGGATTGTCACCTCTAGCCATTACAATTATTATACTTTCATTAACTTTCTTAGGTGTTTTTCAACATGCTAATATCAATACACCTAGATGGATAGGTTATATAATTCAACGGCCAGAAAGCCATTCTGTTCATCACGCCAAAGGACTCCACAAATATAACTATACTGATTTACCAGTTATTGATATGATTTTTGGAACATTTAAAAACCCTAAAACGTACGAACATGAAACAGGTTATTATTTAGGAGCCTCAAATAGAATCTGGGAAATGTTGAGTTTTAAAGATGTTACAAAAAAGAAAAATAGATAATTAATTCTAAATTAAACATAACCTTCATGATTTATCCAGAACTACAAAAATTCAAACCAGAACTATTCGTTAAAGCAAAAAAATGAATCACAAGGCAATTACATTGTTACAAAAATTCTTTAAAAAGAGTACTATTTTTAAAACAGGATTTAACCTAAACATTCCTTATAGAAGAAGTTCAGGACGCATATATTTTGTGTCCGATAATTTGCAAACTGTAAAAATAAAAATCCCATTAAGTTATAAAAACAAGAATTATGTTGGGACTATGTTCGGTGGCTCAATGTCAGCAGCAACAGATCCAATATACATGATTCAACTCATTACAATTTTAGGTAATGATTATGTGGTTTGGGACAAAGCTGGCTCAATAAAATTTAAACGACCAGGAAGTAAAACATTATATGCCAATTTCATTATAACTAATGAATTACTGGAACAAATTAAGAGTGATATAAATCAACACAATGAAAAGGACTATCATATGAAAGTTGATTTAACTGATAAAGATGGAATTATTTATGCTGAAGTAGAAAGAATAATTTATATCGCATCAAAATACCATTATAAAAACAAAAAACATTTAAAATCATGAAAAAATCAATTTTAAAACCTTGTATATTTGTTCTCACTATTATCATTATGCTATCATCATGCAGTAAGGATAATAATCCAACACCAGAGTTATCAAAACGCTATTTCAGGTTCAATAGTTGTCCAGAAGGTAACCATGGCAATTGGCAAGACTCATCCTTTATTGCAGCTACTTCAGACCCTAAAGTTATTAAGCAGTGTCTTGATCAATTGCAACTGCCCTTAGAGGAAAGAACACTTTTTCCGTTAGGAAAAATAGATCATGGATATGCAGGATATAATACTAATGGAACCCATGCTTTTAGTTGGCATTTTGTTGAAGATTCTTGGGAAATGGTTGAATTAGGAATAGAAATTTATGATGGTTGTGCTTACAGTGATGCTGAATTGACAAATTATGTTGATAATCTTGGAAGTTATGGTGGATGGGGTAATAGAGTGTTAGAAGAAATAGATAATCCTTAAAAATATATTTAAAAAATGAAAATCAGTAGTAAAGTTATTTTACATAGTGCTAGTTTTAAAATTGCACTTGTAATATGTCTAGTTTTTTCTTCTTGTTCTAAAGATGAGAGTGACGATAAAGAGAATCCAGTCGATAACATATTTTATCTTCCTGTAGTAGTTCATGTTGTGCATAATGGAGAAATGATTGGTGAAGGTTCAAACCTATCATCTGAGAGAATTGAAAGGCAGATAGAAATACTCAATGAAGACTTTAGAAGAAAAGTGGGAACCAGAGGGTATAATAATCATCCAGATGGAGGAGATGCTAAAATTGAATTTGTTTTAGCAAAAAGAGATCCAAACGGAAACCTTATAAACGGCATAAATAGAATAAATGAAAATTTGTTAGATGTTCCATACTTAGGGTATGATCAAAATAATTATGCGCAATATGGATATTGGGATTCTAACAGTTATATCAACATCTGGGTCACACCCTTACCCGAATCTACGCAATGTCTTGTGTTTGGTAATTCAACTGGGCCTCAAACAGATCTACCAGGAACCGATTTATTACCAATTCCCCAAGAAGGAGATGCAGAGGGGATTTTAATAAACTGGATGCATTTTGGAGAATCAAATATAGATTGTCAAGCACGATTTGGTAGAACATTAACTCATGAAATGGGTCATTATTTAGGCATATTACATCCTTGGGGAGGCGAAGAATGTGGGTTTAATGATTACTGTGATGATACTCCTGCGGTAGATAGACCTGTGTATAACTTAGCTATTATTGGATGTGATGGTGAAACAGTACCTGTAAACAATTATATGAATTGGTCTAATGATGATTTGATGAATATGTTTACTAATGATCAAATAAGCAGAATGCATTATGTTTTAGAACATCATGAAGGGCGTCATAATCTTTTATCTAGCGATGCTCTTAAAGAATAAAAAAATGAAAAAGTATATCATCTTATTTACATTCCTATTAATTGGAATTAATTTGTTTTCCCAAACAATAAATGCTCCTATAGATTATCAAGATCTTGACAAAGGATATTTTAAACTGGACTACGAATTTGGTAATGTGTTCAATCCTGAACTTCCGACCGTAATAGTAATTGCAGATGCGCAACAATTTTATGTAAGAAAAGGAAGAATAACAAAAATCCAAGATGAACTATTTGGGAAGAGATTTAATGTTTTAGGAATAATTCCAAGAAGTTTCAATGAAGATTTAACAGAGAAAATATCTCTTAAAGATGGGAATAAAACCAACTGGAAACTTGCTTATACGCTATTTAATTCTTTTCAATTCGCAAATGATATTGAGCTTATTAGAAAAGAAGTTCTGAAAGACCATAAAAATGTGCATTTGTATGGACAATCTGGTGGTGCTTTTCTTATTACCGAATACCTTTCATTATTCCCTGAAACCAACATTAAAAAGGTGTTTATAGGCGCAAGTGTTAATCCAGTAATAGAAAATAAACTAGGTATCAATCATGATAATTTTCAAAGAGATTATTTGGCAAAAAACAAAAATGACAAAGTCAAGTTGGATCGTGTTCTGGAAGAGAATTTCTTCAGCCGAAAATTAGTTGCAAGCCTTTTTCAACGTCAAAATTTCTTTGTCGAACTATCAGAATTAAACAATACTAGGTCAGAATTAATCGACCATCTATACTTAAAAGATACGACCTATATCAATAATTTAAAAAAAGAATATCAAATTGATGCCATAAATGGTTTATTTGATTCTGAAGTTGGTATTCCAATTAGGGTAAGACTATCTGAATTTATATATCCAATGTTAGAGAATTGGAAAAATAATCGAAATAGTTTTTATCCAGACCTGGAGAACAGCTACAATATTGCTTATCCATTATTAGCACTTAATAAAAAAAATAATTTTGATATTTCCCAAGGTTTCAATGAGAAATCATTCAGAAAATTCAAAGGAGAGGTTTTTATTCTATCAGCAAGATATGATCATGTTGCAGATTATCGCTCATCTATCTATTTAAATGGATTGTTAGAAAATGGAACGCTATTTATAGTAGATGACGACCACACTTTTAAATCCTTAAAATCTCATAATGATTACGCAAAACTAATCCAATGCTTTTTTGACTCAACTAGTAAAGATTGGCAATCATATTTCTCCAGTTATCTATGGAAAGAGAAATAAAAAGAGTGAAAAATGTATGTATAACCCATAGCACAAAAGACATTTATTATGAAAAAAGCATATTTATTATTAGCTATCTTATTTACACTTAATGGTGTTGCCACTGCGCAATATAATAATAGTCAAGAACAAGAGAAACCTACGGTGGCATTACTTGGCACTTTCCATTTTGCAGGATCGTCGGATGCTATGTCATTAAAAATAGATGACTTAACCTCTACTAAAAGACAAAAGGAAATTGAAGAATTAGTTCAAGCCTTAGCAGAATACAAGCCAACCAAAGTAATCCTTGAATACCCTTTCGGTAATACAGGACTTGATTCTTTATATCAGCTTTATTTAAAAGGCTCACATACCTTAACAATTAATGAACGTCAACAAATTGGTTTTAGGTTAGCCGAAAAAATGGGACATAATCATATATATGTTGCAGATTATCATTTAGACCTTCCATTTGATACTTTGATTGATTTTCTTCAAAAGAAAGAGCAAATGGACTTATTTGAAAACATGATGTCTGATATGAAAATTCAGGTTATGGATGTTTGGCAAAAAGCCTATAATAATATGTCAATTAAGGAATTTTTCGTGTTTATGAATAGCGACAAATATGATGCATTAAACCGAAATGTGTATTTAGAATACATTAATAAAATGGGAACAGACAGCAACCTTTTAGGTTCAGATGTTGTTACCAAATGGTGGGAGCGTAATTTTAAAATTATGTTTAATATCGATTCCATTACAGAATCAGAAGACCGTATTTTGGTTTTCTTTGGACAAGGGCATACTGCTATTTTAAAAGATTTCTATAAAAATAGAAATAATGTGAATTACATAAATATCAATGAAGTAATTGAGAGTTCAAATAGAATCTTTACTACTGATATTGATAATTTTTGGACAGCTTATGACAGTATTCAAAAAACAAATGAGTATTCGGCAAAATTAGACTTGATTAACGAGCTATACATTAATAAAGGTTCTAAAGGGCTTAAAGCTTTTATGGAAGCTAGAGATTATAATGATACGCTTTATATAAAAATGATTGATAACAGGCCAAGATTTTTAAATTCAATTAGATCTAATACTTTATCTGTTAAAAATAAAACCAAAGAACTTTATGAGGCAGTTCAAAACTTAAAAAAGCTATATCCTGACTTAAAAGATGCAGAGATGTATTTTACAATCGGAGGGCTTCGATCTGGAGGAACTGTTAAAGGTAACATGGTTTTAATTGGTGCCGAAATTGCTACTGGAAATCCAAGTACAGATGTTTCAGAATTCAAAGGAGATTGGCTAAAAAATGTCTTTGCAAATCAATCTCTAGACAATATTGTATCATTAAATATTCACGAATATATCCATACACAACAAACTGGAAGTAGCAAGAGAGTTTTAAATCAATGCATTAAAGAAGGTGCTCCAGATTTTATTACCGAATTGGTCTTTCAAAAGCCATTAGAGCGAAACTATATAACATATGGAAAAAACAATACAGAAAAAATAAAGAAATTATTTAAAGAAGAAATGCTTTCTACTGATTTTTCTAACTGGCTATATAACGGATCTCAAAAGAAGGAGAAAGCTGATTTAGGTTACTATGTAGGCTATGATATTTGCAAATCATACTATAATAATTCTAAAGATAAATCTCTAGCTATAAAAGAGATTATTGAGCTAGACTATAGTAATGACAAAGCTGTTGAAGCTTTTTTAAACAAATCAAAATTTTAAGATAAAAAAATAAAACAAAAAATAGAAATTATGAAAAAAGGAATCCTTTTTATAACAACCTTAACAGCCGCTATTGGAGTAAGCTTTTTGGTAATTAATAAACTAAAAATCAAACCACTTGCTAAACCATTAATAGCATATAATTTTGTTAAGTGTACACCTGCTAAATTTTTATTAGCAGACGTAGATACAACAAAGCAAATCTCACCTCTTTTTAAGAATTTAGGAAACCTAAACTTTACCATTAGTACAGATAATGAAAGAGTACAAGCCTTTTTTAATCAAGGAATAAAGCTTAGTTATGCTTTTAATCATGCCGAGTCACATAGATCATTTATGGAGGCTTCGCGTTTAGAGCCAAATGCTGCAATGACTTATTGGGGGCAGGCTTTTGCTTTAGGTCCAAATATTAATGATGCTGAACCAGATAACGAAAGAAAGCAAAAATATAATGAAGCTATTGCTAAAGCAAGAAAATTAGCTCCTTTGGCAAGCGCAAAAGAGCAAGCTTTAATTAAAGCATTATCAGCAAGATATAGTGAAGATTTAAGTAAAGAGGTTGCTGAATTAAATATGGCTTATATGAATGAAATGACTAAAGTAGTTAAACTGTATCCTGAAGATGCTAATATTCAAATTCTATATGCCGCATCTATAATGAACACAGTTCCTTGGAATTATTGGGACAAACAAGGAAATCCTTCACCTAATATTAAAGAAGCAAAAGCAGCATTGGAAAAGGCCATGAAACTTGAGCCAGAAAACCCTGGAGGGCATCATTATTATATTCACATGGTAGAGCTTCCGTTTCCAGATCTTGGTGTTGAAAGCGCTGATAAATTAGCTTCATTAATGCCAGGTGCAGGACACATTGTTCATATGCCTTCTCATATTTATATTCGAGTGGGTAGGTATAAAGATGCGGTAAAAGTAAATCAAGCTGCAATATTAGCGGATGAAGATTATATCTCACAGTGCTTTTCTCAAGGCTCATATCCACTTGGTTATTACCCTCATAACATTCATTTTTTATGGTCTTCGGCTAGTTTATTAGGAGATAGTAAAATTGCTATTGATGCAGCTAAAAAAACCGCGGAAAAAGTTCCTGCTGGAGAATTAATTGAAATGCCCTTTTTACAAGATTTTGCTGCAACGCCATTATTGGCATATACAAGATTTGGTAAGTGGAATGAGATTTTGTCAACACCAGCACCAAGTGCAGATATAAAACACCTTAACTTGATTAGACACTACGCAAGAGGCATTGCTTTTATAAGAAAAGGAAATGTTAAGGATGCTCAAGAAGAATTAGATGCCATATTAACACTCATAAACGACCCAGAAATGGAAACTTTAATTGCAGCTCCAAATAACACATCAAAGTCGCTAGCAGAAATAGCTTATGAAGTTGTGGCTGGTGAGTTAGCAGCTTTTAAAGGAGACTATTCAAAAGCTATTAAGCATCTTAAAAAAGCTGTTGTTTATGAAGATAGAATAGTATATACAGAACCTTCGGCTTGGCATATCCCTACAAGACAAAATTTAGGGTCTATTTTATTAAAAACTCAGAAATATCAAGAAGCAGAAAAAGTATATAAAGAAGATTTATCTCAATTAAGACAGAACGGATGGTCATTAATTGGTTTATACAATGCTTATATGGCACAAGGAAAAAAATCTGAAGCTAGAAAAATTAAGAAAGAATTTAATAAGGCTTGGAAAGATGCTGATATCGAGATTAATAACTCTGTTTTATAAATGCATTTAAGATGAAAAAACATATTGTTAAAGTATCAATTATAGTGTTTGCTGTTGCTTCTATAAGCATATTTAGTTTATTTCAATCTAATGACGTGTTACCAGCAATCTATAATCCAGCCGATATGAATCCAGAATTGGTTGACGAAAGTTTACGAAACTTAAGTAAAAATCATATTGTTTCAGATTTCGAATTGATAAATCAAAACGGTAAAACAATTACGCAAGATGAATATGAAGGTAAAATCTATGTAACTGATTTTTTCTTTACAAGTTGCCCAACAATTTGTCCAGTGATGACCGATAATATGGCCAAAATTCAAAAGGAGTTTTTAAATGATGAAGATGTTATGCTTCTTTCCTTATCAGTAACACCAAAATTAGATAGTGTTCCAAAATTAAGAGAATATGCTAGTAATAAAGGTGTAATAGATGCCAAATGGCATGTTACAACAGGTAACAAAAAGCATATCTACGAACTAGCTCGTAAAAGTTATTTCGCCGTTACCGATGAAGGGGATGGAGGCTTGCAAGATTTTATTCATACATCAAATTTTGTATTAGTTGATGAGAAAAAGCAAATACGAGGTATTTATAATGGCTTAGAGGGAAAAGAAATTGATCGTCTAATAACAGATATTAAAGTTTTACAAACCTTATAAGTATAATTGAACAATTTGATTTTAGAAGCAATTAAATGATTGAAATTGAAATCAATAATTTAAAATCATGAACATAGATTGCTCTGTGTATTTATATTTACAATGAAGGAAGAATTAGATTTTTTATTGAAAATCAATACCTAGACTTGCTGCATTAATTCATGACACTTATTCAAAAGACCGAATAAGAAATATAATCAGAATCGAATTAAATGATTAGAACTATTAATGTTGTAACTACTAAAAGAGATGGCTTTTGTCCGGCAACAATGAATCAAGGCATTCCCAGAATTTATATATTCTTTAAACAAAAGAGAAGAGTCGAACTTTTTAAAATATTTAAATTTAGAGCCTGATGGAAGTGGTATACATGTGTTTTATTTAGACTTGGTCATTATCGATATTCAGTTCCTTGATTTGGAAATGAGTAAAAAAATAGTTTATTAGCACTAAAATTATTACTGTAAACTCTTTCAATACCTGTACTTTATTTGCGCCTCAATCATCTTTAAATCTTGTAAACATTTTCTGAATTTGAAAGTAGAAAACTTAAGACAAGTCTAAACCTTTAGAAATTCTTTAAAATTACCTTCAACGAGACGAGGTGGAGATAAAAGATTGTATTTTTCTTTTAGTTCAAAATCTTCCCAAATAGTAGTTACACCTAATTGCTCACTCATATCATGCGAATCATATCTTGATGTTAGCAAAGCATATATGTAATTATTAATAGTTGTATTTCTAAAGAAATTTAAAACAGAGCCTATAATGTAAAAGAAATTTTCATTACAATCTGCTGTGATACTATGGCAATAAAAAACAGGGATTTCTTGAGTTTTATAGTTAACCAAATGTTCTGGTTTTAAATCACATTCCATTAATCTCTTATTTTTAATTTTCTCATAAGTATTAACACTTAATGGAAAATAAACACAATGGCCTGAATAATAACCCGACTGATCTAAAATTACCATGTTTAGTTCAGGAAGATTTTTTGTGGCTTCTATAATTAGTTCTGAATTGCAATTTTTGAAAGGATTTTTTTGAAGTTTAGTAAACCTTATAATATTTTCTATATCTTCTTTATTGTTTACCTGCCTAATACGATTTGTTGTAACATCTATTCTAGAGCGTATCCAGTCGGCATCTGGAAGTTCTGTAGAAATTGAAGATAAAGAATATTTTCGTAGGTCAAAATCATAAAATGTAGGAATAGCCGAAGTCGTATTTAAATTTCTTATTACTTGATAAGGAATAAAAGTAATAACTGCCATTTGTTCTTCCTTTTCATTATTTAAAAGTGTTTCGTTTTTTTCCCATCTAATAATAGATCTAACATCTACATCAAATTTCGCAGCAAGATCGGTTTGAGAAATGCCTTCTCTTATTCTATAAGTTTTTAGTAAATCTCCTAGAGAAGTAAACTTTTTCATATTAAATAAATAATAAGATAAAGTTAACCTTTTTTTGCTTAAAGTTTATTGTAGAATAGTAAAGAGAGAAGTTATTGCTATTAATCAGTCATGGACAATTATTGAAAGCAAATTGTCATCATCACAAACTTCTCTCTTATTCTGAACTTGTAATTAATCTTTAGAGAGAATTAAATTACATTAACAAAAATAATTGGTTGATTTTTAATGATGTATGACATAGAATGTCAAGTTTGAAAAAACACTCAATTTTATAAATTATTTAACAATTCTCATAGTTCCATAATCATTTATCCATAAGTTTTGAATTATTACTTTACTAATTCTTATTAGATGAATTTTGAAATAAAAATGAAAAAAATCGATGAAATGCTTGTTTTTCTCGATTAATTGCATAAATTTGTGCTTTAACCCATAAACCTACAACATGAAAATTAAAATTACATTATTTAGTTTTTGTCTTTTTTTAGTTACTGGTATTAATTTTGCACAAAAGAAGGATTCTCCAAAAAATATCATTCGTGACAAAGTTGCAATAAATAAATACCATAATACGAGCGAACTTGAAGGTATGCAAAAAGGAGAGTTGTTAAATCTATATATAGAGCGTATAGAAGTTCTTGTAGAATTACTTCCATACGTTGCTTTTGCCACAAAACCTGGAGTTACGATGTCTACTCTAGGTATACCTAACGATAAAGACAATAGAAAAATACTAGATGAACGGTTTGAATCTACAGATAATTTTTTAGAAAATAATCTTGAGTTTCAAAAAAGCATTCTACCTTATTCAGATACTAACGATTTAATTTCTGCAGTCTTATTTTATGAAGAAATTCTAAAATCACTGCACGAGTATAGCGAGTATCATTAAATATTATTTTGTTTTAGTCAAGTTTTTAGTAGTATTAATTTAATCTATTTATAGGTTAATTAGTACTACTATTTTATTTATTATACTTCAATTTTCGCAAAAATAAATTTACAAGCTTTAAGCTTTAAGTTATTTTGAATTATTCAAAAGTTTCACTTCCTCTTTTCAGAATCCTTTTTTTATATGCGAAAAGCTATTTATCGTAAAATCTTACATTAAAAGTTAATAAAACATGCATTTCATCGAAAAAAATGGTATTTCATGGAATTAATTCTTATGTTTGATAAGTAAAAGTAAGAAAAATCGTATTGATAATAATAAATATTTTAACCATGAAAAATTTTACTCATTTTATAATCATATTTCTTTTTGTATCTGGCAATGCATTAGCACAACAGGAAAAGGGAATTAGCGGCACTAGCAATTGGCTTTATAATTGGACCGAATTTAAACCAGGTCAAGAAGACTACGATGAACCAACACAAATCTTGACCGGTAACATTACAACAAACATCAAATTATTTAAAAGGGAAACTTATTTGTTGGTCGGAAATGTTTTTGTCACTAATAATGCTACGCTAACAATTGAACCTGGAACAGTCATCATTGGTGACTACGAAACTAAGGCGACACTTACAATAGCCAGAGGATCAACTATAATAGCAGATGGACTAGAAACTGACCCAATTGTTTTTACTTCAAACAGAAGCGTAAAAAAATCTGGAGATTGGGGAGGAATCATCATACTTGGTGACGCACCTACAAGTAAATTTGGTAACGGTTCAGTAGCTTCTTTTTATTCAAAACTTAATGCTTCTAATTATGGTAATACAAATTTCGGAGGAGAAAATACTGGCAGTTGTTCAGGGATTTTAAGATTCGTTAGAATAGAATATGCTGGAAAAAGAATTAAGAAAACAGGAGAGTACTTTAATGCTCTATTGTTGGCAAGTGTAGGAAACAACACCTTAATAGATAATATCATGATAAGCTATGCTGCAGGTAATTCATTCGAAATATGGGGAGGTGAAGTGAATTTAGACAGGTTGGTTTCTTATAAATCAAGTAGTATTGATTTTAAATTTAATTATGGAGCACAGTGTCTTATACAAAACTCTTTAGCAGTTCGCTCACCTTATATATCAAGTAATACTGGTACTAGATGTTTAGAGATTGCTTCTTTTGAAAATAGAGAAGAAGTAGATTTTACTAAAAAAGGAACAACAATCATAGCAAAAAACTTAACACTTGTAAATGAAAGTGATGATTTAGCATCAGACATTAAAAAAGGTTTGGTAAAAGAAGCTGTTTTTGTTGGAGAAAATGCGTCACTTGATATGAACAAAACTGTTATATCTGGTTTTAATCCAGCAATAGTATTAGATAACACTACTACGGTTAATCAAGAAAATTTACAAAAAATTAAGCTTACAGACATGTATTTTAATAATTGTAATGGAAATATATTTACAGAAAACAACCCGAATAATGACGATTTAGAAAACTGGTATGGCAACAGTGCGTTTTTAAATGTGTATTCAAAAAGTACTGATGCAGAAACTTTTATTGATATGAAAAATAAAAGAACACCGGATTTTAGATTACGAATTAATAAAATAATTGCACAAAGAAAATAGATCAGTTTTTCAAAATATATTAATAGCAATCGTTTTTTGAATTATGGTTTAAAAGTAGAATATTATAAGATGAAAAAAATTACGTTAATTATTGCCTTCATATTTTTTTCTTTTACTATTAGTGCTCAAATAGTAATAAGCCAACCTTCTTTGGGCTTTACTCAAGCCTGTGCAAGTTCATCTTTTAACACATATAATGTAACATTTACTTTTTCGCCTGAATCAAATTTAACTGCTACCAATCAATTTATAGTTGAGCTTTCTGATGAAACCGGAGATTTTACTAATGCCACAACAATTTATACATCTACCCAAGGTACTATAACAACATCACCAGCTACTATAAGTTTTTCCGTACCTACAACAATAGCGGGAGAAGCCTTTAAAGTTAAAATTAAAAGCACTTCTCCAGTCGCATCAAGTACAGGTTCTGTCGCTTTTTCGGCGTATTATAAATTACAAGACAGCCCTTTTTCAATAAATAATTTAATTTCTAGTGCAGCATATTGTTCAAGTGGTAGTTATATGTTAAGTATTGATAATCCGGGTTATGGTACAAATGATTCGCCATTGCAATATCCATCACTTACGTTTAATTGGTTTAAAGAAACTAGTGAGACGACATCCGTTTTTGTAGATTCTGGTATAAGTTTAGAAGTAAGTGAGCCTGGTACTTATTTTGTTGAAACTAATTATGGCACATGTACTTCAGACTCGTTTTCAAATCGTGTAACCATAAGCGAAGCAACATCTAATATTACTTCATCTATCAATTCTAGTCTAGGCAATCCTTATTGCTCAAGTCAAGGCACAACAGTATTAAGTACAATAAATGGTGTTGGTTTTCAATGGTTTAAAGATGGTTCGGAAATATCGGGTGCAACAAATCAAACTTATGAAACTGGTGAGCCAGGAACTTATTCTGTTAATATTGATTTAGGTGATTGCACAACAAGTGCATCTATTAATTTAGAAAATAATGGTTTTAGTAGCAGCATAGATGTTCCTGAACGAAATTTTATCGAGCAAGGAGAATCTTTGGTAGCTACTGTAACAACAGATGCCATTAATCCAGAATTCAGATGGTATTTAAATGAAGTCATAATTTCTGGCGCTACTAATAATAGTTATGAAGCAACACAGTTAGGTAGCTATAAAGTTATTATTAATCAAACAGCTGGTTGTATAGCTTCAAGCGAATTTATTTTCTCAATAAGTGAACCATTTCCAGATGTCGTAAACATACCAAATTTAATAAGCCCTAATGGTGATGGTATAAACGATACATGGGTAATACCTCAAGAATTTGTAAATGGTACAGAAGCAGAAGTCATTATAATAAGTTCTCAAGGTAAAGTAGAAATTCAGACTACCAATTATTTAAACGATTGGCCACAAAACGAATTAGATTTTAAAGATGTAAACCCAGTTTACTATTATATAATAACAGCCTCAAACGGCAAAACAAATAAAGGCTCAATAACTGTAGTGAGGTAACAATGAAGATATATTTATTGCATATCGTAATATTTTTCTGTGTAATACAGTGGCTCCATTCTCAAGAGAATGGCGTTGTTGCTTTTGATATACCCGTTAGAAATTCATTAAAATTTAATAGACATATTATCAATCCTGCTTTTAGTTTTGTAAGGGAGCAAAATAAATTTATAAGCATCACCAATAAGAGACAATGGGTGCAATTCGACAATGCACCGCAAACATATCTATTAAGTTATTCTGGTAGGTTTAGAGAAAATATTGGTGCTGGAATTAGTTTGTTTCAGCAGGATTATGGTGTCTTAACCACCTTTGGAGGCGTTTTAAATTTTGCTTATAACATTGGAGTCGATAGATTTAGTAATTTAACTTTTGGTATGAACGTAGGCTTTTACCAAAGTGGTTTAAACGATGGTAAAGTGATTACAAATTTCCCAGATCCTTCTTTAGAAAACTTTCCTTCGAACAGTATACTTACCATAAATCCAGGAATAAATTATGGATTAGAATTTTTCGATTTTGGTCTATCAATAAATAATTTAGTTTCTTATAATCTAAATACTTCCGAAATAATTGAAGAAGATCCAGAACAAGGTATTCAAGCTCATATTATGTATACAGGTTATGTAAATAGCCGTGGGTTTTTCGATGAAAGTAAATTTTCAGGTTTAGTAAGATCAGAATTCAAAAAAGACCAAACAGTTATTTCAGGAATTGCCATGTTAACTGTTCCAAAAGGTATTTGGGCACAAGCTGGCTATAACAGTCTTTATGGTATATCTGGAGGAATTGGATTAAACATAACCACACAGATTGCATTAGAGTATAATTACGAAAAAGCAATTGGTGATATTTCTACTTTTGGAAGTTCACACGAGATTACCTTGGCATATAAATTTATAAATAGAGATAGATATAGCTATAGTGGCGATGATGATGAAGAAGCGCTATTAATTCCAGCCAATAAATCTAATCGTTCTTCAACAAAACGAAATACCTCTAGTAAATCTAAAACAAAAGCATCAGCCAAAACGAAAGCAGATGAGGTAGCTAAAATTAAATTGGCAGAAGAAGCAGCTCAAGCTAAAGCAGCGGAAGAAGCAAGAATTAAACTAGAAGAAGAAACTCAAACTCAATTAGCAGCAGAAGCAGAAGAAAATGCAAGAATCAAGTTAGAAGAAGAGGCACAAGCACAAGCAGCGGAAGAAGCAAGAATTAAACTAGAAGAAGAAACTCAAACTCAATTAGCAGCAGAAGCAGAAGAAAATGCAAGAATCAAGTTAGAAGAAGAGGCACAAGCACAAGCAGCAGAAGAAGCAAGAATTAAACTAGAAGAAGAAACTCAAACTCAATTAGCAGCAGAAGCAGAAGAAAATGCAAGAATCAAGTTAGAAGAAGAGGCTCAAGCACAAGCAGCAGAAGAAGCAAGAATTAAACTTGAAGAAGAAACTCAAACTCAATTAGCAGCAGAAGCAGAAGAGAATGCAAGAATCAAGTTAGAAGAAGAGGCTCAAGCACAAGCAGCAGAAGATGCAAGAATTAAACTTGAAGAAGAAACTCAAACTCAATTAGCAGCAGAAGCAGAAGAAAATGCAAGAATTAAGTTAGAAGAAGAGGCTAAAGCCTCTGCAGAAGAAGAGGCCCGAATTAAAACCATTGAAATAGGTGCTGTCATTTTCCCTGTGGCCAAAGATGATGCGATTTTAACTATGAATAACTTAACAAAATTAACTGAAGATTCTAAAATACAACAGCAAGAATTATTAATACAATTAAGCGAAAAAGTGGCTGTTAAACAACAGGATCTTGATGATTTAAAAGAAGAAAACGATTTGAGTGAACAGGGTATTTATAGCGCTCCGAAAGCATTTAAAAGTGTTTCTGCAGAAAATGCAGCAATCGAAAAATTAAAATTAGATTTAGATAACCTGATTAAGTCACAAGACATAAAAATTTCTGAAATCGAAGATTTATATAACGAAAGACTTAAAACGGTTCCTAATAAAAATGAGGAAGCCAATAAATTCTATCAAACTAAAATTACAGAGTTAAAGTCAGAACAATTAAAAGCTAATCAAACTAAAGAGAATTTAGAGTCATCATTAGATGATATCGAATTAGCAACAGATTTTGAAAGAAAACGTAGAATTAAACGTGCAGCTTATGATAACGAACAAGATAGATATGAAAACGATAGAGCTTCATTAAATCAGATAAAACAATTTACTGAATTAAGCGCTACGCCTTTAACTGAAGATGATTTAGATTTTGGACAAGTATTGGGTAGTAACATACAAATTGTAAAAGATGTCGCCAATGTAGAGAGTGGATATTACCTAGTTATTGCAGTACATACCGATATCAAAAAAAGAGATAAATTTTTAACAAAAGTAGTGTCTGCAGGAGAAGAAGATATTGACTTCTTTTACGATGTAAACACCAGTAAATATTATATTTATAATAAGAGATATGATTCTATACAAAATGCTACAATCGCATTAGAATCAAAAGAGAATGAGCCATATAATAGTAATATGTCTATGGTAAAAATAGAAAATTAAATATGTAAACGAATTAATGATTATCATTTTCTCACAATGCCCAAGTGAGTATAATGTTAAAAATAAATATCATGAAAAAACCTACTTACTTAAACAAAGGTCTTATAGCATTATTGCTCTTAATTAGCCTGCAATCATTTGCTCAAAATTTCGTCCCTTTTACACCTAGATTTAATCAAGATTTAAAAGGAGATATTCAATTGATTGGTAACAATATTTTAGGTCCAGATAATAATGCATTTAATGATGGTTCTATTTACAATCATAATGTTGATATGAGGTATATTGATATAGATGGAGATGCCTCAACCTTTAACTCGTCAAGTGCGGATTTAGAAGTTCAAAATCCAGGGTGTTATCGGATTATTCATGCTAGTCTGTATTGGGGAGCAGTGATCAAAGGGCCAGAACCATTTACAAACGTAAAATTTAAAGGGCCTTCTGGTGGTTATCATGACGTTGTAGGTTCAGTGATTTTTGATGCTAATGGAACCACTGTAGATGACGGTGACAGTTTTCCATACGCTTGTTATGCAGACGTAACATCAATAGTAACAAGTTTAGCTACTGATTTAGGAACTTATACAGTAGGTAATGTTTCTTCAGATCAAGGTCAAACAGGTCTGTACGACCCATCTAATAATACTGGTAATTCTGCAGGTTGGTCACTTTATATTGTTTATGAAGATCCGACATTACCTGGAAAATCAATTACAAGTTTTGATGGTTTTAGTGCTTTAAGTGTCGTAGCCGGAAACCCAACATTAGATATTCCTGTTTCTGGGTTTAGAACAGTTCCTGCACCTGCACCAGTTAGAGCAAATTTTGCATTTGCTACATTAGAAGGAGATAGTCCAATTCAAGGTGATCAATTATTGCTAAATGGAGTAAATTTATCGACAGCAGATCGACCAGTATCTAACTTTTTTAATAGTTCGGTAACTCAATTAAGTGCATTACCTGTAAATAACAGAAACCCCAACAGTAGTAATACCTTAGGATTTGACACAGGTGTTATTGTAGTTCCAAACCCTGCAAATGCGGTTATAGCAAATGATGCTACATCCGCTACAGTACGTTTAGAGACAACAGGTGATACTTATTTTCAATACTTTTTCTCTCTTGCTGTTGAAATAATTGAACCAAACATTGTTTTAACTAAAATTGTAGAAGATGTTTTTGGAAATGATATTGGCGGACAATTGGTTGATCTAGGTGATGAGTTAAATTATGTTATTGGATTTCAGAATACTGGAAATGATGATACCACAAACCTAATAATAAGAGATATTTTACCAATCAATATAGTGTTTGATTACCCTGCAGGTTTAGGTGTATTACCTCCTGGAGTTACTGTACAGAGTTACAATTCAACGACTCGGGAGATTGTTTTTAGCGTAGATAATTCAGTTGTAGAACAGAATGATCCTGTTTCAGAAATTCGAATTAAGGTAACAGTAGTCGCCGAATGTAGTTTGTTAAATGACGCATGTTCGAATATTATAAGCAATCAAGCTTTTTCTACATACAATGGTACTCTAAATCCAACTTTTACAATTTCAGACGACCCTAGTTTTAATTCTAATACTGGTTGTTTATTATCGCCTGGTGCAACTAATTTTTTAGCAGATTTAGACTGTACATTTATTGAAGAAGTAATACTTTGTGGTGCTAGTACAACATTAACTGCTGGTAGCGGTTATGACGCTTATACATGGTCAACAAGCCCTTCAGGAACACCGGTGATTGGAACTACGCAATCTATTACTGTCACAGATATAGGAACATATTATGTACATAATACAGCTGTTGCACCTTGTCAATCTATAGACCAAGAATTTGAAGTTATTACATTCGGATCTGGTGTTACAAATCCTGTAATTCCTTATGCAGATGAGGTTGTTACTTGCCCAAATGACGGGAAATTATTACCAAATATTTATTTATGTGGTGCAAACGATACAAGATCTATTGAAACAGGTATTACAGATACCACATCAATCATATGGGAAAAATTGGATGAATCTAGTTGTACAGCTGTTGTTAATCAAGATTGTGCGAACGAAGATGCAGCTTGTACCTGGAATGAAGTGCAAACTGGGCCAGATTATCTTGTAGATACAGAAGGTCAATATCGATTGACATTAAATTATGAAGGTGGTTGTTTCAATCAGTTTTATTTTAATGTTTATACAAACTTATTAACACCTACTGTTACTTCAAGTGATATTTATTGTACTACGCCTGGAGGAATTACTGTAGGAGGAGTACCGAGTGGATATGAATATAGTATTGATGGTACAAACTACCAAACTAGTAATCAGTTTTCAGTAACAACTGCAGGTCTTTATAGTGTTTATATTCGTCAAATTGGAGTGACTCCAAATCCTTGTATATTTTCTGTGCCTGATGTCCAAATACGCGATAGAGATTTTACGGTTTCAACAATTATTACTCAACCGCTTTGTTATGGTGATCAAGGAAGTATATCAATTGCTGCTAACGATGTAAGACCACAATACTACTTTTCAATTTTTGATGGTGGGACATTAGTAAATGATGTTGGTCCGATAACAGCAAATGATTATACGTTTTCAAACTTAAATCCGGGAATCTATACAATTAGCGTTTCAACTGACGATGGTTGTGCTTATACTGGAAATATTGAAATTATTAATCCAGACGAATTATCGGCAACTGCTGCAATTACAAAACCTTTAACATGTACAGATGGTGAAATTACTGTGTACCCAGTAGGAGGTACATCACCATATTCGTATTTTGTAAATAGTACGACTGTTTTTCAAACTACTCCTATAATTAACGTATCAACGGCTGGAGTATATAATATTACGGTGGTCGATTTTAATAACTGTTCTGTTGATGTATCTATAACAGTAGATGTAACTCCAGCGCCAGATTTTACAGTATCAGTAACAGATATTCTTTGTTCAGATGAAGGTGATGTAGGATCTTTAACTATTAATGTTACAAATGCTAATGGTAATACACTACGATACAGTATTGATAATGGTATAACTTTCTTTAGTTCTCCAGTCTTTACAGGTCTTGCTGTTGGTAATTATGATGTTGTTGTAGAATATACACTTGATACAGATATATGTGTTACTACACCTCAAACAGTTAGTGTTACAGCAGTAACTGCTATTAATGGAACTGCAACTTTAACAACACCTTATACATGTTTAACAAATGGTGAAATAACTGTTTCAAGTGTTTCTGGTGGAACCGTACCATATCAATATAGTATTGATGGGGTAACTTTTCAAGCAGGAAATACGTTCTCTGGGTTAACAGACGGATCATATACAATAACAATTAGAGATGCAAATAGCTGTACATTTATAAATGCTCCAGTTATTATTGATGCGCTAAATCCACCTACAGATATAGAGTTTAGTAATACACCATTAAGTTGCCCGTCCATTACTTCTGATGTAACAATTACCTCGTCAATTGGTGGAGTATTACCTTTAGAATATCAAATTATTGCACCAGCACCTGCTGTTACTGCTTATCAAGCATCTAATACTTTTACTGGTTTAGCACCAGACACTTACACGTTTCAAGTAAGAGACGCTAATGATTGTGTTTATAGCGAATCATATACAATTGCACCTTTGCCACCAATGACAATAAGTACAGTTGTAACTAAGGATTTAGATTGTACAGTAACACCAGATGGTACAATTACTGGTACAATAACTGGAGGAACTGCTCCATTTACATATGCTGTGTCTTTTAATAGTGGAGTATATAGCGCACTAGGAGCTGCCAGTTCACCATTCATATATACAGCTACATCAGATGGTACATACCAATTTCAAATAACTGATGCAAATGGTTGTACTGCAGAATCTGGTGTACAAACAATTAGTGTTATTTCGTTGCCAGAAATTACTTCTGTAACAGCAACACCTAATTTGTGTCCTGGAGATTTAAATGGCTCAATTCAAATAACAATTAATAACGCTGTTGGTACACCACCATTTGTTATCAATGTATTTAATGATACTACAGCAGCAGATTATGGTATACAAACATCTAGTTTACCAGCAGGAGATTATACAATTACACTAACCGACTCTAAATCTTGTACAGATACAGATACTATAACAATAGCAGAGCCAAATCCAATAGTAGTAAGTAATCATGCAGTCGATATTACATGTGGCCCTTCAGGAGTTTCTCAAGGATCTGTAATTATTGATGGCGTTACAGGTGGTACTGCTCCATATAATTATTTTGTAACAGGAACGAATGGATATTCGGCTACAGAGCTAAATGCATCTGGATCAGTTTCAACAACATTTGATGTTGTAGATTTTGGATTATATCAAATTAATGTTGTTGATGCAAATGGATGTTCAATCTTGCTTCAAGATATATTAGTGGCATCACCACCTAGTGATTTGGATATTAATATAACGGCAGCAGTAGATTGTGTTTTAGGAGGAGAAGCTATAGTTAGTATCGGATCAACTTTAGTAAGTGCAGGTCCTTTCTTTTTCAATATTTATCAAGGATTTATTCCGCCTCCACCACCAGGAGGAACTTGGGTAGGTGAAGATAGCCTAGGAAGTCAATCTGCCACTTTTACTGGTTTATTACCAGGTGTTACGTATTCGTTTATTGTTTACGATGTTTCTACAGATTGTAGTTATTACGAAACAGCAACAGCTCCAATTCCGACCAATTCAACATTAACAGCAAATGCGTTAACATCTAATAATATTACTTGTGTTGGTAGTGCAGATGGAAATGTATCCTTTGCAATAAATAGTGCTTACGGTGTAGCTACAAATGTGAGTTATGAAGTATTTGATTCGTTATCATTAATAACTACTGGTGATAGTGGTGTAGGAATAGTGCCTGCTGGAGGATCATTACCAGTTACTAATTTGGGAGTATTACCATTTGGAAATTATTTTGTTTTAATAACCGAAACAACCGGAGCAAATGCAGGATGTAGTGTTATTACACTTCCTTTTAATATTACAGAATCTGCTATAGATTTAACTATTAATGCATCTGTTGATCAAAATGCAAATTGTAATCCAAATTCTGGTGTTATTAGTGCCATTGCGACCGATGGTACTGCACCATATTTATTTCAAATTACAACATCTTCAGCAGCTCCAGTAGCAACAGATCTGTCTTGGGCTTCTGCTAGTACTTTTAATGTTAATGCCAATAGTTATTATGTACATGTCATGGACGCTTTTGGATGTATAAAAACAACACCAGTGTTAGTTTTACCTTCTGATCCAGAGCCAATAATCACTGCGTCATTAAATAATCAATGTACAGTTACTGAAGGAAATTTTGAAATAGATGTAACGTTAACAACGGCTGGTATGCCTCCTTATACGTTTAGTATTGATGGTGGCACTTTTCAATCTCGAACTGCACCTTTTAGTATATCAAATTTATCATCTGGTACGCATGCCATAGAAATAAGAGACTTTAATGGTTGTGGTAATTTAGTAAATGTAAATATAGAAGCTCCTATAGAGGTTATTCCTTCAGTAACAGTATTACCAACATGTAATGATAATGACGGCGAAATTACGGTAACAGGTTCTGGAGGAACAGGAACATATTCTTATATAATAAGCCCGAATCCTGCAACTATTAGCTTAATAGGGAACGTATTTACTGGTGTGCCATCAGGAACTTATACTGTTACAATGACTGATACAACAACTTTATGTTCTGAAGATGTAGCTATTGTATTACCTGCTGCAACATTACCAACAGTTTCAGCTTCTCCAACACCAGTAACATGTTTTGGAGATACAAGTGGTTCTTTCGAATTAAGTGTAAATGGTTATTCTGGATCTTATAATTATGAAGTATTTGATATTTCAGCAACATCGGTTCTAGGTGTTGTTGCAGCAAACACATCGACAAACCCTGAAATAGTAACAGGACTTTTAGCTGGTACATATTCTGTAGTCATTACAGAAACTGCTAGTCCGTTTTGTTCGGTAACAACGAGTGTCATAATTGCTTCTCCAATAGCTGCATTAACTGTAAATGCAACAGAAACATCTAATGTAACTTGTGATAATGATAAAGGAACTATTACTGCAATAGCAAGTGATGGTTGGGGAACAATAGAATACGAATTAACAGGTGCTGCAACAGTTGCTTATTCATCAAATGGAACTTTTACAGGTTTGTCAGCAGGTTCTTATACAGTTAATGTTAGAGATGCTGGTGGATGTATAGCTTCGGATAATGTCATATTAGTTTTACCAACGCCAATTGATGGAACTATGACTGCAAGCACGACTCAATTATCTTGTTATGGCGATACAAACGCAACGATTACTGCAAGTGCGGTAACAGGAGGACAAGGCGGAAATTATTCGTATATATTAAATATGGTTTCTCCAACAGTAAGTTCGTCTGGACCTCAAATTTCACCTGTGTTTGGTGATTTAGGAGCAGGAACTTATAACGTAGTGATAAATGATGGATATAATTGTGAGTTTACTTCAGAAAATATTATAATTAATGAACCAACTGAATTACAAGTATCTTTAGTAAAAGAAACATCTCAAACGTGTTTTACAGATTCTACTTTAACATTAAGTGCAACTGGTGGAACCGGAATGTATGAATATAGTAGTACGATTTCGTTTACAACCGTTTTAGGTTCGTTTGCTAGTTCTGTTACATTTTCTGTATCTGATGGCACATATACATATTATGTTAGAGATGCTAATGGTTGTGTAGCTAATATTTCAAACGAAATAACAGTGGATCCACTACCAGCATTATTCGTTAATTTAGATGTAACCAATGCGACAATAAATTGTGCAGGAGATAACTCAGGTGTTATCGTTGCTTTAGCCGAAGGTGGTTTAGGTAGCTATATTTATACTTTACAAGATGCTTCCGGAACTGATATTACTCCAGCTCCAATACAAAATAATCCAGGAGTTTTTACAGACTTACCTGTTGGAACATATCAAGTTGAGGTCGAAAGTGGTGATTGTTTAACCACAAGTGCACAAATTCCAATCACAGAACCTGCGGCACCATTAACAGCTAGTTTTGAAGCAACCAATGTAACATGTCCAGGTAATAATAATGGTATGTTAGAGGTTACTGCATCTGGAGGAACAGGAATTATAAAGTATGCTATTTCGCCTAGGTTAGACCAATTTTTTGAATCACCAATATTTGAAGACCTTTCACCCGGAAACTATCAAGCAATAGTTCAAGATGAATTAGGTTGTTTTGTACTTTCTAATTTTGTAATTGTTGATCCAATTCCTGTATCACTTAGTATTGTTCCAAATTCAATAATGCCAGAAGTTTGCGATGGTGAATTATTAGGAGAATTTAGTATCGATATCTCTGGTGGTAACATGCCATATAGTGTGGCTTTAGATGATGTTAATGGAACTTATATAACAGGTACTCCTACTCAAACAATATTCGACTTTACTGGCTTATCTGGTGGCGATCATATTGTATATGTTCGTGATGCTCTTGGTTGTGAAACAGAATGGAATATTACATTCCCTGAATCTATAGTTATTAACCCTATAGCTGTTATTGAATACGAATGTGTAAATAATGCAACTACTAATTCTGTAACGGTTTCTGTAGATGATAGTATAACCAATCTTTTAGATTTAGATTATTCATTAGATGGTGCTCCTTATCAAACTAGTAATGTGTTTATAAATGTTGTAGCTGGATTAGATCATTTTATTGATGTAAGACATACAAACGGTTGTATTCAAAGAACCATACTTTTTGATATTACGCAATTTGATCCATTGACACTTGTTTTAGAAGATGGAGAGATAAATCAAATTATTGCTGTAACTACTGGAGGTTCAGAACCATACGAATACACTTTGAATGGAGAATCTTTTGGAAACACTAATACATTTACTATTTATGAATCTGGTGATTATACGGTTACGGTAACAGACAGTAACGGTTGTGTTGCTATAGCTACTGGATATTTTGAATTTGTTGATGTATGTATTCCTAATTATTTCACACCAAATGGCGATGGTGTTTTAGATGGTTGGGGACCAGGATGTACATCTCAATATAGAGATCTTACTTTCGATATTTTCGATAGATACGGGCGTATGATTGCTACATTACATGTAGGAGAAAAATGGGATGGAAGATACAAAGGAAAAGAACTCCCGACAGGAGATTACTGGTATGTTGTAAAACTTAATGATGAAAATGATAATCGTGATTTTGTTGGTCATTTTACACTTTATAGATAGCAAATAAAGTGGTTGTAGCCCCTAACAATAAAAACTAAAAAAATGAAAAAATTAATCATATATCTACTTCTAATAGCAATAACCAAAAGTTATGGTCAAGAATTAAATTTGCCGGTTTTTACGCAATATTTGGCTGATAATAGTTTTGTAGTTTCACCTACCTATGCTGGTATTGGAGACTATTTAAAGATTAGAGCAAATGGACTAACACAATGGGTTGGAATAAAAGGAGCTCCAGATAATCAATCTGTATATGCAGATATTAGAATTGCTAATCGTTCTGGAGTTGGTGTTTCATTTTATAGCGATAGAAACGGAAATACAATACAATCAGGAGCAAAGCTTTCATATGCACATCATCTTATATTAGATGTTACTACCGAACAATATTTATCATTAGGCCTCTCTTATAATATTAATAGCTTTAAAATCGATATTCAAAATTTTAATACCACCTACGAAAATCCAGTTATAGATCCTTTTGTAACAGATAATCGAGCTACCACAAATAATAATTTCGATGTTGGTGCTTTATATAGGTTTAAAGATTTCTTTTTCAGTTTAAATGTCAATAATATATTAGAGAAAGAAGTTGAAGATTATAGAGTGTCAGAGCCTAATTCACTTATGAATTTTCAAATTTATTCTGGATATACCTTTAGACAAAAAGGAAAAAACAGATTAGAGATTGAACCATCGTTATATTATCAATTATTTGCAGGCGATAATCGGTCAAGTACAGATTTAAATATAAAATTTAGAAAGTATGGGAGAAACGATGATTATTTTTGGGGCGGTTTGTCATACAGATTTCTTAATGATCAATTATTGAAACCATTAAATATTGGTCCAATGGTTGGGTTTAAAAAATCTATTGTTTATTTCGGATATGCCTATCAAATAACAATGAATGATTTGTCTAGTTATAACTCTGGCACACACGTAGTAACTATTGGTCTTGACTTTTTACGTAATATCAGTAATTGTCCTTGTACGAGAACTCGTGCCGATTACGCTAACTATTAGTAGCAACACTCTAATTAGTTAAATTTATTAATTATAACTTTTTATTATTTTATGTTGGTATGATTTATTATTTCATTAATTATATTTTTAATAGGTTCATACTCAATGGCATCTTTAATTGGTATTAGATCAAATAAATTAAGGATCATTAAAATTTGAAACTTAACCGACGAAACCATTTCAATATTCATAGGATTTGATCGGTCGATCATATCTGAATATTCAGTAAAATAATGGTTAAGTTGTTCTTGAGTAAGTTTAAGTGCATTTACTTCCTCATTCTTGGTAATCTAAAAAGGCGTCCTTCAATCCATTGAAATAGGTTCTGAATTATTGCGTATAACCTCGAATGACGAAGGGTTAATTATAGATTCTATTCTACTACTTGATGGATTTTAGGGGACTGTTTTAACTTAATCTTATTTTTCCCAAATAAAAGTAACTTTTAACCAATAAAAACGTCAATTAGGAGTTAAACTATTTTAGCTCTTAAAAAATAAAAATTTTAAAGAATTCATCAATAAATGAACAATCATATAACAATAAAAATATTAATACTATTTATCCTATTCGCTTCATTGCTTTCTGCACAAGAAAGTTTCACTATAAGCGGGACAATTAAAGACTCAAGCAATGGAGAAACCGTATTTGGAGCTTCGGTATTTCTTAAAGATACTTCCATTGGCGCTATAAGTAATGAATATGGGTTTTATTCTATCTCTGCACCAAGTGGAACATACACTTTAGTGATTTCTTATTTAGGTTTTGCCGATGCGATTAAAGAAATAACTTTAAATGAAAATCAAAAAACAGATATTGAAATTTCAGAAACCTCAACAACATTAGACGAAGTAATTATTACAGCAGAAGAATCTGAACGCGTAAGCATTCGAAGTCCGCAAATGAGTGTTTCAAAAGTTAAAATGTCTACCATTAAAAAAATGCCTGTTGTTTTGGGTGAAGTAGATGTTATTAAATCTATTCAATTGCTTCCAGGAGTTACTAATAATGGTGAAGGTTCAAGTGGATTTAACGTGCGTGGAGGTGCGGCAGATCAGAATTTAGTCTTGCTAGACGAAGCTATTATTTATAACACGTCACATTTGTTAGGTTTCTTTTCAATTTTTAATGCCGATGCTATTAAAGATGTTAAGTTGTACAAAGGAGGAATCCCATCAAGATTTGGAGGGAGAACATCTTCGGTTTTAGATGTTCGTCAGAAAGATGGTAATAGCAAAGATTTTCACCTAACTGGAGGTCTTGGTCTAATATCGAGTCGTTTGGCAGCCGAAGGCCCTGTGTTTAATGGTAAAGGTTCGTTTTTAGTTGCGGGTAGAGGTTCTTACGCACATCTGTTTTTAAAGCTCGCAGAAGAAAATAATAGTGCATCTTTTTATGATTTAAATTTAAAAACAAACTATAATTTAAACCAGAGTAATAAACTCTATCTCTCTGGATATTTTGGACGAGACGATTTTTCTTTTGGCGGAAATTTTAAAAGTGGTTATGGAAATGCATCTGGTAACTTAAGGTGGAATCACATTTTTAATGATCGATTATTTTCGAACGTTTCTCTTATTTATAGTAAATATGATTATGAATTAGAGTTTGATTCGTTTGAGTTTGATTGGGTTTCTTCAATTACAAATTATAACATAAAGTATGATTTAAGTTATTATGTAAATGATGCCATTGAATTTGATTTTGGAATTAATGGCATTTATTATCAATTTGATCCAGGAGAGATTAATCCAACTTCTGAAACTTCAGCAATAAACCCATTACAATTAGACCAAAAAAGGGCTTTTGAAAGTGGTTTATATATAAGTGCAGAACATAAATTAACAAATAAGCTTACAGCGACATATGGTTTACGTTATAGTGGGTTTACGCGTCTTGGTGGGCAAAATATTGTTGATTATGAAAACAACTTACCTGTTGTTTACAATGAGACTTTAGATATTTATGAAGCTGGTATTGATATAGGTGAAACTTATTATAAAAAGGGAGAATCAATTAAAAATTTCGGAAACCTTGAACCACGTTTGGCTTTGTCTTATCAGTTAAATCAAGTGTCTTCAATTAAAGCAGGATATTCACGTGTTGCTCAATATATTCATTTATTATCCAATACAACATCTGTAACACCTCTTGATGTTTGGACACCAAGCGGGAAATATATCAAACCTCAAATTTCAGATCAATATGCTTTGGGTTATTTTAAAAATTTTAAAGATAATATCTTCTCGCTTGAGGTTGAAGCCTATTATAAAACTACAGATAATAGAATAGATTATATAGATGGCTCAAACTTAATTGGTCAGAATACCATTGAAACTGAAATTTTAAATGGTGAATCTAGAGCTTATGGTTTTGAAGTTTTATTACGGAAATCTAAAGGTAAATTTACTGGATGGTTGGCATATACATTATCAAAATCAGAGCAACGTACGCCAGGCGGTGCTTCAGGAGGATTAGGATTAAATAATGGTAATTGGTATAATTCTTATTACGATAGAACGCACGATGTATCTTTAACAGGAAGCTACAAATTAAATGATAAATGGTCTTTTGGTTCTAATTTTGTATTTCAGACTGGCAGACCAGTCACATATCCAAATGGACAATATCAATACGAAGATTTATCTATAGCCAGTTATTCTAATAGAAACAAAAATAGATTACCTACATATCATCGTTTAGATATTCAGGCTACATATATACCAAATAGAAAACCAGCTAATAAATGGAAAGGTGAGTGGGTTTTCGGTATTTATAATGTCTATAATCGTAAAAATGCAGCATCTATTTCTTTTGGTCAAAACAGAGAAACTGGTGCTAATGAAGCGACAAGAACAGCCATATTTGGGATTGTACCTTCGGTATCTTACAACTTTAAATTTTAGTAAAATGACAACATATTTTAAACATATTGCAATCTTATTAATTATAATACTCACTTCATGTACAGATGTTATAGATGTAGATGTACCAGTAGCTCCACCTAGATTGGTTATAGAAGCATCTTTGGATTGGGAAAAAAGCGGATTTGGAAACGAACAAGTTGTTAAATTAAGTCAATCTACAGCGTTTTTTGACACTAACACTTTAAGTCCAGTTACTGGAGCATTCGTGAAAGTAACCAACGATACTAGCAACGTAGAGTTTATATTCGAAGATCAGAACGATGGGACATACGCAATTTTGACTTTTGTTCCAATTTTAGACCAATCTTATACATTGGAGGTTAATTATAATGGTGAAACTTATATTGCTCAAGAAACATTGACGTCGGTTCCAGATATAAATAGTATTTATCAATCGACTACAGATGGGTTTGATGATGAAGTTTTAGAAGTAAACGTATTGTTTGATGATCCAGCAGATATAGAAAATTTTTATCTTTTTAGGTTTCAGGAGCGAGGCGATTTGTTGCCAGAACTTTTAGATATTCCTGATGAGTTTACCGACGGAAATGAAATGAGAGTCTTTTACGAAAAAGAAGAAGATACAGATATTAACCAAAAAGAATTTGAAACTGGTGATATTGTAGATATAAATTTTTATGGAATTTCTGAACGCTATTTTAATTATATACGATTATTAATTGAGCAATATGGAAGTTCTGGAGACCCATTTAGTTCGGCTCCAGTGCCATTGAGAGGTAATTGTACGAATCCAACAAATCCAGACAATTATGCTTTTGGCTATTTTAGATTAACCCAAGTAGTAGAAGCAAGTTACACATTTTTATAAGTTGGAAATAAAATGCAACGCTAATCTAGCGTTGCATTTTTATCCTTAATTTCTACTCCTTTTAGTTCAAGTTTGGCTGTGGTGTCATTCTCAAATACGGTTTTATTTCCTTATAACCTTTTGGAAATATAGCAGGAATATCAGCCGTAGCTACAGATGGAACAACAACACAATCGTCACCATTATTCCAGTTTGCTGGTGTAGCCACTTTATGATAAGCTGTTAATTGCAATGAATCGATAACTCTTAAAAGCTCATCAAAATTTCTACCTGTTGAAGCAGGATAGGTAATCATTAGTTTTACAGTTTTATCTGGTGCGATAACAAATACCGAACGTACTGTAAGTTTACTATCTGCATTTGGGTGAATCATATCGTATAGTTCTGAAACATTTCTATCTTCATCAGCGATTATAGGAAAGTTTACAGTTGTATTTTGTGTTTCGTTAATATCTGCTATCCAATCATGATGCGATACTAAACCATCAACACTTAAAGCAACTACTTTTACGTTGCGTTTATCAAATTCTGATTTATATTTTGCAACAGTTCCTAATTCGGTAGTACAAACAGGCGTGTAGTCTGCTGGATGCGAGAATAAAATTCCCCAACCATCTCCAAGCCAGTTATGAAAGTCAATTTCTCCTTCTGTAGTTTGTGCTGTAAAATTTGGAGCTACATCTCCTAGTCTTAATGTACTCATAGTATTTAATTTAATAGGTTAACTAATTCAGTGATCTTATTTACAGTGATTTTTACTGCTTATGCAAGTTACGAATTAAGCTAACGAAACATAAATATATTATCTTAAATAAGGCATAAATTTAATAAATATTATTCACCAGCAAAAATATAACCACAACCATGTTCTTGAGCTCTACCTAAAGCCCAAACGCCAGAAGGTACTAATTGCACGCCAGGTAATACACCACTTAAAAAATCGTTATAGACTTCGGTAGCATCTAGAGACATTCCTTTTGCTATAAAACCACTATACACTTTTAAAGCCAAGTCACAAGCACAAAACATCGCACCCCGTTCTTGTAATCGTTTAATCCCTTCTGGACCATTTATTGGAAAATCTCCGTCTTTTGGTTCAAATACAGGGTTTCTAACAGCATGATCTTTTGTGTAATCTTTAATACCAAAGAATTTACCCAATTCATATTTTTGCCATAATCTGTCCTCTAATGCTAAAGGGATAGCTTTGTGTCTAATTACTGTCATTGCAGTAATGTCTTCATCTGGAGAACCTGTTCCGTTATTTGTTAAATAGAAAGCCCAATTCCATACAATTGGTAATCCTGCATGATGTGTAGAGCCATCGTAAACAATACGATGAGAGCCCTTAATGCCATCAAACCAATCTTCTGCATCACTCATTTTTTTCTTGCTAAAATCTGGTAGTTTAGCGTACAACGGATTTGCAAGTACAGATAATGTACTAGCTGTTGCACCAAGTGCTAAAGCACCTAAAAATTTACGTCTTGAATTTGAATCATTTGTTTTCATAATAGATAGTGTTTGGTTTATAGTTAATAGTTTGATTATTTATTGAAAGTGAATACCACATTCTTTATGTTTTAATACTTTGGTTACGTCAAAATAGTTGTTGTTTTTTGTCAAATCGTATTTTGTTAAATATTCGTCTAAATCTTGGTCAGACCAGTAGTAGAAAGGACTTACTTTTAAAATTCCGTTTTTACTATAACTTAAAATATCCAAAGAGTTTCTATGTTCTGTTTGCCCTAATCTAACATTGGTAAACCAAATTTCTGGTTTATGCTCTTGTAAGGCTCTTCTAAAAGGTTCTAATTTTACGATGTCTTTAAATTCAGAATATGAATCGACATTATTTTCAGTTAGGTTGTATAAAGAATCGGTTGCTTTTTTATCTTTAAGAGGTTTGTATATATGGATGTTTAATTTTAATTTATGAATGATGTTAAGTGCATGGATATAAGTCTCTTCGGTATTGTATCTTGTGTCGCACCAAACAACATCTATGTTATTATTTACTTCCGATATTGCATTTAGAAGAGTCGTAGAGTAGCTTCCAAAACTAGTGGTAACGATTCTTTTATTAGAAAGCATTAAAGCCCATTCGATAATTTCTTTTGGCGTTTTTTTTCTTAACTCTTTGTTTAAGTAATTTAAGTTTAATGCTATCATTGTTCTAAATTGTTAATTGGTTGTTTAGTATAATGCATATGTTATGCCAAACAATTTTATGTGCTCAATATCAATTAGTTATATTAAAAAATAAATATTTAGGCTATTGTGATATATCGTAAATTCACGAAATATCATTATATAATTCATGATAATTCGTAAGTTTTGTTGACTCTATTTAAGTACATCAACGGTTTTATTAATTTTTAAAACTGATTTTCTATAGTATTCTAAATAGCGTTTTTCAATTTTGTTTTGTAGCATGTTTAAATGCTCTTTTAAATCTTGATTATTAAAGAGTTTATTAAATCGATTTTCTAGCTTTAAATATTCTTCTATTTTAATTGTTGGTAACTTCGAGTCTAACTGAAAATTATTCTGTTTTCTTGGGTCGTTTCTGTACATTAACCATTGATCAGAATTTACTGCTGCTTTGTGATATTGACTTGGGTTATTCATGTCAATGCCATGTACTGCACTATGGCTATATGCTATAATAATAGATGGTCCATCATAACTTTCAGCTTCATTAAATGCTTTTAATGTTTGTTCTTGATTTGCTCCAATAGCAACAGATGCAACATAAACATGATCGTATGTCATGGCAATTTTGCCTAAATCTTTTTTCTGTTTTTGTTTACCTTTATAACTAAATTTTCCATTGACACCAAATGGTGTTGCTTTCGACGATTGCCCACCAGTATTATCATAAACTTCGTTATCTAATACCAAAATGTTAACATTTTTTCCTGAAGCAATTACATGATCCAAACCACCAAATCCAATATCATAAGCCCAACCATCACCACCAACAATCCAAACACTTTTCTTAACTAAACTTTCAGAAATATTTAGTAATTGTGATGCTTCAAAAGTATCTACAGTTTTTAATTGTTCGTTAAGTAATTTAATTCTAACACTCTGTTTTGTAATGTCTTCTTCGCTCGATTGAGTTGCATTTAGAATATCGTAAGCCAAATCGAAACTAATATGTGGTAATAATTTTTTAAGCAATCTTTTTGCTTGTTTTTCTTGGTTATCGAGAGATAATCTGTAACCCAATCCGAATTCTGCATTATCTTCAAAAAGTGAATTCGACCAAGAAGGACCTTTGCCTTTTTTATTTTTAGACCACGGTGTTGTTGGTAAGGCACCACCAAAGATAGAGCTTGATCCAGTTGCATTTGCAATTAAAAGTCTGTCACCAAACAACTGAGACATAAGTTTTAAATAGGGCGCTTCACCACATCCTAAATCACCTAAAGCATATTTAAACAATGGTTCTTGCAATTGTTGTTGACTTACTTTATTAACGTCAATTTTTGTTCTATCGAATTCTGGAATGCTTTCAAAATGTTTCCAGTTCTCTTTTGCTTCTGTCAAAACAGAAACTTTATCTTTCATAATCAAAGCCTTCGCAGGGCAGGCATCCACACAATTGTTGCATGAAGTACATTGTTCTGGCTGAATTTGAATAGTATAATTTAATAAGTCAAGTTCCCAATCTACTTCTACCGATTTAATCGATTTAAAACCTCTAGGAGCATTTTCTAAATGCGAATCATTAAACGCATTAATTCTAATGACACCTTGAGGACAAGCCATGCTGCAAGCACCACATTGTGTACATGCATCTGGTTGCCATTCTGGTAAAGTATTTCCGTTTTGTGCAGGATTGAATTTTGATGTATCGCTTGGATATGTTCCATCTACAGGAACCATACTCACAGGAACATCATTTCCTTTATTTGCTAATAATTTTCCTAGAAGAGTATTCGAAAACGTATCGTCATATTCAAATGGAAATATGTCACTTTTATAACCAACAGTCGTATCTACTTTATAGATGTATTCTGTTAAAATTGAAATATTTTTTGATTCAATAATATCGTTTTTCAAAGCAAGAAAGCATGCATTAATTCCCGATATCGAATAATTATTGACTGTATAATTTTCATATAATTCGTTGTTATTAACAATGTATAACTGAATATTTTTTTCAATAATTTGATATTGTTTACTTGCCGATAATGTTTGCCAGAATGATTTAGAGGTGAGTGAAGTATTAACCAAAAGAGTTCCATTTGGTTTTAGATTGTCTAATGCGCTGTCGTTTTCAATAGGAAGAGCATTTTGGCAAACAATGATGTCGGCGTTTGTTATTAAATAAGGTGCTTTAATAGGGTTTTTATCGATACGCAAATGCGAAATCGTTCTTGAGTTTAATTTGTTATAATCACATTCTGTAAATGATTGTATATAGTTACTTGTATTACCAATAAGCTTTACAGTTTCATTATAACTTTTGCTAGTTTTTTTATTTTTTGATTGATAAAAAATTGCTTGAAAAGCCGCGATTTTTAATTGAAAATCATTGTTTCTTGGAAGGCTTAAATTTGTAACGTCATCATTTATACCAACTGTAAAATTATTCATTGGCAACTCTTGATTTAAATTATTAAAAATGGCCTTTACCATATTTGGAGTAAATTCTTTCGATGATAAACCATATCTACCACCAACAATTGTTGGAAAACGATTGAATTTATGATTTTGAATTGTACTCATAAGAGATTCTATAATATCTAAATATAATGGTCCACCAGTTGCTCCGGATTCCTTTGTTCTGTCAAGAACAGCGATACTTTTTACTGTTTCAGGTAAAGCCTCAATCAAATGAATAGTACTAAATGGACGAAATAATCTGACTTTTATAAGTCCTAGTTTTGCACCATTGGTATTTAATTGTTCTATAGTTTTTTCTATAGTTTCTGTCGAAGAAGCCATTGAAATAATAACATACTCTGCTTTAGGATGACCTACATAATCAAATAGATTGTAGGATCTACCAGTTAGTGTTCCGAACATGTTCATAGTGTTTTGAACAATTCGCGGACATGCATTATAAAATGTATTTGTTGCTTCTCTATGTTGAAAAAATACATCAGGATTTTGAGAGGTTCCTCTAATTATAGGATTGTTAGGATTTAAAGCGCGATCTCTATGTTTTTGTACCTTATTGGTATCGATCATTGATTTAATAACCGCATCAGAAATGGTTTCAATTTTGTTCGTTTCATGTGATGTTCTGAAACCATCAAAAAAATGCACAAAAGGTATGTGAGATTTTAAAGTAGCCGCTTGAGAGATAAGGGCAAAGTCTTGTGCTTCTTGTACAGAAGATGCACCTAACATAGCGTAACCTGTACTTCTTACTGCCATGATATCGCTATGGTCGCTATATACAGATAGTGCGTGTGTTGCTATGCTTCTTGTAGCAACATGAATAACATTAGGTGTTAACTCGGCAGCAATTTTGTACATGTTTGGCATCATTAATAATAATCCCTGGGATGCTGTAAATGTGGTCGATAATGAGCCTGTTTGTAAAGCACCGTGCATTGCACCTGCAACACCTGCTTCGCTTTGCATTTCGAATGCTGCCGGAACATTTTTAAATATGTTCTCTTTTTGTTCAGAACTCCATTGTTCCACCAATTCACTCATTTCAGATGCAGGCGTAATTGGATAAATAGGACAAACCTCGTTGGTTTTATACGCTATTTTCGCAACTGCTTGATTTGCATTTAAAATATGTTGTGTATTTGTTTTCATTGGTAGATTTAATTTTTTGTTTTTTGATTTTTGATTTTGAAAAGGAAGAATAACGTGTTGTTTTGAAATTCTTCCTTAACTATTTATAGGGATCATATTTTGAATCTTCTTTTACTTTGCCATTTTTGACCTCGTGTACATTGTATGCATGTATACATTAGTCCTGTAAATAAGCTTTCTTTGTTATAAGAAAGTGATGGCATTCTTTTAGTTGTTGTCATAATTTCTAATTTAGATTGTTAATTAAAAAAGGCTACTACATAGTCGAGTAGCCTTTTTTAGAATTTTGAATTAGCCTTTTACAATTTCTATTGAAACTGGTGTAGGATTGGTAATAATGTCGAACACTGGAGAAAACTTCGCTAAATTCTCTAATTGCTCTACAGAAGCGTCAGATTTTACTTTTAATTTTACATTGATACCGTCAAAACCTTTTCTGATGTCTGCATCAAGTCCTAAAAAGCCATGTAAGTCTACGCCGCCATCTAAAGTAGATTCTGCACTTTCGATGTCAATACCGTTTGCTGCTGCATGATAAGTCATGGCTGCAGTTAAGCAAGAACCTAAAGCGTGTAATACGATTTCTGGAGGTGTAGCACCTTCATCTTTACCTAAAAGAACATGTGGATGACTACTTTCCATTGTGAAAGTTTCTTGACGAGATTCGTCTTCGGCACCTACACCATAAAAACCTTTGATACTAGACACACAATGTCCGCCATCGATCCAATTGTTTTTAGACCTGAATTCGAATTTTGCTAATTCAGGGTTTGTTTGTACTGCACCAATAGTTTCTACTAATTGGTCTACGTTTACTCCGTTTTTTACATTTGCTGTTGTAATCATTTTTATTAATTTTAAATTGTTAAACATTATTGTTTGACTGGGTTAATGCATTTGCTGTGCCAAACTATGTAACTTATTTAAAATCAAGTTAATATGTCGATATATGTATTTTAGAATTGTTACGATAAATCATTTAATAACGAAATATCGTTAATTTATTTATGAGATATCGTGAATTTTGGGTAGAAGTGATGAGGTTCTTTTTGTGTAATAAGAAATCAAGTGATTAGATGACTCGACTGCGCTCGATATGACAGTTAAGATTTTGACGAACTTTCCTAAAGAATTTAATCATACTTATATTGGTCTTTCTATGCCAAGTGCTTTAATTCTTGAAGCCAGTGTTGTAGGAGGTAATTGTAGTAACGCTGCCGCTCCGTTTACTCCAGAAACTTTCCAACGTGTTTGTTTTAATGCTTTTAAAATATTGTCTCGTTCTAAACCAATGAGGTCTTTTGAGGTTAATATTTTTTCGCTTACTGTTTCTGTGCTCATTGGAATATTTGAATTGCCTGTCGGAATAATGGCTTGCCAATTTATTTTTCCGTTTTGCGAAACAATAACTGCACGCTCAATAAGGTTTTGAAGTTCTCGAACATTTCCTGGCCAATGATAGGAGGTGAGTATTGTCTTTTCTGTTTCGGCGATATCTAAAATTGGTTTGTTTAATTTTTTAGAAAATTGCTGTATCATTTCACTAGCAATGATACAAATATCGTTTCCGCGTTCACGAAGTGCTGGAATATCTATTGGAAATACATTTAAACGATAGTATAAATCTTCTCTGAATTTATTTTCTTTAGAGTGTTGTAATAAATCGCGATGTGTTGCGGTGATTACTCGAACATCTACTTTAATGGTTTCAGAACTGCCTACAGGATCAAACTCACCTTCTTGTATAATTCGTAATAATTTTGGTTGAAGTTCTAGCGGTAATTCGCCAATTTCATCAAGAAAAATAGTGCCTTTGTCTGCTAGTAAAAACCGTCCTTTTCTATCGGCTGTTGCACCTGTAAAGGCTCCTTTTTTGTGACCAAACAATTCGCTTTCAATCAGGTTATGTGGTATGGCTCCACAATTAATTCTTATTAAAGGTTTTTCACTTCTTGTACTTGCCTTATGGATGGCTCTTGCAACAAGCTCCTTTCCTGTACCTGTTTCGCCAGTAATTAAAACAGTAGCATCTGTTGGAGACACTTGATCAATAAGCTTTAAAACATGCTTCATGATCTTGTCTTCGGCAATAATACCATAGCTATCGGTAAGCTCTTTTATTTCTTCTTGTAAATATTGTGTTTGCGTGGTGAGTAAGTTTATCTTGTCTTCGGCAATAAGACGCTCTTCTATATTTCTTAAAATTAGGGTATAAAAAATATCTTCGTCCTGTCCATATTTACTTATGGTCCCTTCGTTTAAGGTTTCTCTATCGTTCGAGCCAATTACTTTCACAATATTTGGCAGGTAATTATTAACGGCTTTTTTGTTGCCTTCTAATCCAGATTCTACTAATGATTCTATAAGACCTGCGCTAGTATCATCAAAGAAAAACAATACGTTTCGTTGTAAGACATCATCATTTTCCAATAATTTGTTTGCAGATGGGTTTGTAAGAACAACTCTAAAATCACTATTGAACATAATAATAGCATCCATGGCACCATTAATTAGGCCGCTCATTTTTAGATTGGCTAATGCTACTTCATGATTAGAGGTAGCGAGGCTTTCTTGAATAGTATCTAATTCACGATGACGTTTTATCATGACCGAAAGAATGCCTTTTGCAAAACCACTATCATTTTTCATTAAATCAAGAAAATATTGTCTTTCTATTTTTAGAACTTTGGTGTCTTTGGTAGCAGTAATCGACGCAGAACGAGATTTGTTATCAATTAAAGCATATTCTCCAAAACACTCGCCTTCAGAAAGATATCCGTAAATATGTTTCCCTTCATGTACTTTTATTTTTCCAGAAAGAATGGCATACATGGAGTTTCCAGAATCATCTTTTTTAAAGATAGTCTCATTTTTTTTAAAGTTTTCGGATTCTAAATTTTCACAAAAATGTTCTAATGATTTTATTGAAACTTCTGAAAAAAAAGATACTTGTTTTAAGAAAGATGTAATTTGTTTTAATTCTGCTTGTTGCATATTGATCGATAAAATAGATGTACAGCATAAATATATGAATATTTAAGCTTGTTAAGTAATCATAAAACATGATTAATTGTTAAGAAAATATTCTATTTTAGTAAATTCTTATAAAACGCTATTATTTAATGTCTCAAAACAGACAACTTGCTGCAATAATGTTTACTGATATTGAAGGTTACACAGCCTTGATGCAGGAAGACGAAAAGAATGCAATTAATATAAGGTATAAGCACCGCGAGATATTTAATTCTGTCACAAAAAAATATAATGGTGAAGTTATTCAGTATTATGGCGATGGAACTTTAAGTATATTCAGAAGTTCTGTTGAAGCTATTAAATGTGGTATTGAAATGCAACGTGCATTTTTGAAAGAACCTGCTATCCCTGTTAGAATAGGTGTTCATGTAGGTGATATTATAAGAACAGAATCTGATATTATTGGAGATGCCGTTAATATTGCTTCAAGAATAGAATCGTTAGCAGTAACCGGAAGTATTTTAGTTTCTGGCGAAGTAAACGATCAATTAAGAAGCCAAAATGATATAAAAACACAATTTTTAGATACGTTTGAATTTAAAAATGTGAATCAGATAATGCCGGTATTTGCTATTGCGAATGAAGGTATTGTGGTTCCTAAAGCCTCTGAGGTTTCAGGAAAAACAAAAGAGAAAGTAGAGAAACCGGTTTCAAAGATTAGGGCTAGTGTAGCTTTATTATTTGTAGGAGTAATTGCTGTTGCTATCTCTCTGTTTTATTATTATAATCAATCAAACAGTAAAGATTTAACGAGTCAAGAGCTAGCTTTAAACCGTTCGATAGCTGTGTTACCATTTTCTAATATGAGTTCTGATGCAGATTCAGAGAATTTTACAGATGGCGTAACAGAAGATATATTACTACAACTATCTAAAATAAAAGAACTTCAAGTTATTTCGCGAGCATCAATCATGCTTTTTAAAGAATCTAAAAAATCTATTCCAGAAATAGCAAAAGAATTAGGCGTATCATATGTTTTAGAAGGAAGTGTAAGAAAATATGGCGATAAAGTTAGAATTAATGCACAATTAATAGACGCTAAAAACAATAACTATCTTTGGGCAGAAAACTATGACAAAACGGTAACAGAAATATTTGAAATACAAAGTCAAGTTTCTAGCGAAATTGCCAAGGCACTAAAAATAACATTAAGTGAAAAGGAGATATTAAGCTTAAATAAATTACCAACTGAAAGCACCGAAGCATATAATGTCTATAAAGAAGCCCAAATGTTTTTATATCGTGGTGGCGGAAAAATTGAAGAACTCGTAAAAGCAGAAAACCTGTTTAAAAAAGCAATAGAGATTGATCCCGATTTTTGTCGTGCTTATGTTGGTTTATCAGACACCTATTTAGAATATATTTATTGGGGAAGAGAAGCGCCAAAAGAAGTTTTAGAGAAAGCATTAACACCAGCACTTAAAGCTTTAGAGTTAAGTCCAGCCGAAGGTGGAAGCTATGGTGCATTAGGTGCCATTAGTTATTATAGATTTGAAAGAGAAACTGCCGTAAGTTATCTTGAAAAGGCTATAGAAATTAATCCTAATTATGTTGGAGCTTACGAAAAACTGGCTTGGATACGGTTGTTCGAGGGTGATCTGGACGAGGCTGTAAGACTTTTCAATAAAGTTGCAGAATTAGACCCTTTATCGACAAAAAACATTGCTAATACTGCTTTTTCTCATTATTATTTTCATCAGTACGAAAAAGGGATTAAAATTTTAGACGAGGCTTTAAATGATCTTCCTTCAGATAATATGTTGCTTTTTATGAAAGCCACTTTGTTAACTGGTTTGGAGCGTTATGATGAGGCGATAGAACTTTTTAATCAACGTTCAGTAGCTATAAATACCAACTGGATGACAGGTTATTCTTATGGCATGGTTGGAAATATTGAAGAAGCTGAAAGAATTCTTAATTATCAATTAGAAAAAAACAAAACAGCCTTTGTGCCTCCATACATGATTGCCACTATTTATATGGGATTAGGTGATAAAGAAAACACATTAAGTTGGTTAGAAAAAGATTACGAAACAGGAGGTTTAGGTCTTTTCTTTTGGGGATTAAAACGTGATGTGAAGTTTGACCCTATTCGTAATGAGCCTCGCTTTAAAGCTTTATTAGAGAAAATACAATAAGCTTTTTTAAATTTCCTTTTTATTTGTTGTATCTATAGTATTTCCTTTTTATTATATTTAATTTTGAAATACTTAAATTGCTAATCCATGTCTAAAAATCGTCAATTATCTGCAATCATGTTTACCGACATGCAAGGCTATACGTCTATGATGCAACATGACGAGAAAAAAGCAATTACTTTACGAGAACGTCATCGCGAAATCTTTGAAACATCAACAAAAAAGTACAATGGAGAAATTGTGCAGTATTTCGGTGATGGCACACTAAGTGTTTTTAAAAGTATTGTAGAAGCTATTAATTGCGCCATAGAAATGCAATTGGCTTTTCAAGAAGAGCCTAAAATTCCATTAAGAATTGGCATTCATGTTGGGGATATCGTGTATTCTAAAGACGATATTATTGGTGATGCCGTAAACGTGGCTTCAAGAATAGAAGGGCTTGCAGAACCTGGTAGTATCTTAATTACAGACAAAGTACATGATCAGATTAGAAACCATAGAGATATTGAGGCAAAGTTTTTAGATGTTTTCGATTTAAAAAATGTCGAAGATCCTGTGCCTGTATTTGCCATTGCTAACAAAGGACTTACTATTCCTAACCCAAAATTGATTAAGCAAAGAATTAGAAACCTTTCGAGTGTTGTCAAAGAGGAGAAAAAGAAGAAAAGCAAATACTGGATTTTCACTGCACTTATTATTTTAATTCCTACGCTAATTTTTGTTTATTCAAATTACAGATCCAAGGATAATTTGGCATCGAATAACTCAATAGCAGTGCTTCCGTTTGATAATTTGAGTACCGACGAAGATTCAGAAATTTTTACTGATGGTATCACAGAAGATATTTTAACTAATCTATCTAAACTTAAAGAATTACATGTTATTTCCAGAACATCGGTTATGCAGTTTAAAAACTCTAATAAGACGATTCCTGAAATTGCATCCGAATTAGGAGTAGCGTATATACTTGAAGGGAGCATTAGAAAGTATGGAGATAAAGTACGCGTAACGGCGCAGTTAATCAATACCGAAAACGACGAGCATCTTTGGGCAGATAATTATGATAGAACTCTGACCGACATTTTTGCAATTCAGTCAGAAGTTTCGCAAGAAATAGCAGAAGCTCTTCAGTTAAACATAAGTTTTGATGAGAAACAAAGTTTGGCAATCATACAAACAAATAATATTGAAGCCTATAAATTGTTTTTACAAGGAAGACAAGAAGCAGATAAACGTAATTCTGAGAGTATAACAAAGAGCATCGAACTTTACGAAAAAGCGATTACGTTAGATCCTAATTATGCAGAGGCCTATGCCGAAATAGCGAACTCTGTTTATTTAGGCACCTATTATTCTGGCCGTAACCCAAAAGAAGCATCTGTTTTAGCGAGGGAGTATTTAAATAAAGCTGAAGAAATTAATAATAAAATATCACGTATTTATACTGTAAAAGGACTCATTTTTAATATCGAAAGGCAATATGAGGAAGCAGAAAAAGCTTTTGAAACTGCTATAAAATTATCGCCAAACGATCTTACTGCAAGACACCAATATTCAACATATTTCTATTATACACAACAACCAGAAAAGCAGTTAGAACAGGCAGAAATAGCATATAAATTGGATCCTTTATCATTTGCCACTGCAAACAGTTATTTTACAGCATTAATGGCAAACAATAAATTTGAAGAAGCTGAAAGGTTAATGAATAATATTGAAAAGAGTAGTGACCAAAACAATAAATTTGTAATAAACCGATCGTATTTTAGGTTGTTTATGGCTCAAAAAGATTATAAAAGAACTATTGAACCATTAAAAAAATTAGCTAGTGAACAAGCAGTTTATAATCGTTTTTTAGGATATTCTTATGGTCAAGTGGGAGATACTATAAATGCATACAAGGCAATTAACACAATAAGGGCTAAAGGTCGAGAAAATGAAATTAATTATATGACAGCTGTTGTTTTTGCTGGCTTAAAGAAGCGTGATAGTGTCTTATATTATTTAGATCAAGTAAGAAACGATCAAACTAGAATGTTTAAGCGAGAGTTATACGATTTTTATAGTTTCCTATTTGAGGATTCGGAGTTTTTAGAAATATTAAAAACACATGGAATAGAATTACCTTCTAAAGATAATTAGTTATTCATGAAAGCACGCCTTATTTAAAATTCTTAATCAATTAGTGTAACATTTTTTTGTTTTGAACGTCAGATAAATACAATCAAAATAAATCAAATCATGCAAGTCAACAAACAATTTTTAGTTTTAACACATTTAAGTCAATTAGTTACATTGGTAATTGGATTTGGAAGTTTGTTATTGCCCTTAATTTTATGGCTTACACAAAAAGAGAAAATCTACGAGATGAACGAGCACGGAAAACGCATAGTGAATTTTCAGTTGAGCATTTTAGTTTATTCACTTTTATGTATTCCGTTAATCTTATTGCTAGGACTCGGTTTAGTAGGTTTGTTAGTTTTAGGCATTATATCTTTTGTTTTTCCTATTATAAATGCCATTAAGGTAAGTAAAGGCGAAACACCACAATACCCATTATCTCTTAATTTTATTAGTTAGTTAGTATAAATTCATAGAAATGAATCTTAAAGAGATAAAACAAAAAGGCTCTCCATCTGGAGAGCCTTTTTTATGAAACCTAATTTGATTAGGAGTCTATATGGGATTAATTATTTAGCATTACAGGCATAACAAGCATGGTAATTTGTTCGCCTTCATCCAATCCATCAATAGGAGTAAGTAGGCCAGCACGATTAGGTAAACTCATTTCTAATTGCACTTCATTAGAATTTAAGTTGTTAATCATTTCGGTTAAAAAGCGAGAGTTAAAACCTATTTGCATATCATCACCTTGGTAATCACAAGTTAGTCTTTCTTCTGCTTTGTTACTGTAATCGATATCTTCGGCAGAAATATTTAATTCTGCTCCTGCTATTTTTAATCTAATTTGATGTGTTGTTTTATTTGAGAAAATGCTAACACGACGAACAGAATTTAAAAACTGTGTTCTGTCTATCGTTAATTTATTAGGATTTTCTTTGGGGATAACTGCTTCGTAATTTGGATATTTACCATCTATTAAACGACAAATCAATTCGGTGTTTTCAAAAGAAAACTTGGCATTAGATTCATTGTATTCTATTGATACATTTTCTTCGCTCCCTAATAAAATACCTTTTAAAAGATTCAAAGGTTTTTTGGGCATGATAAATTCTGCTTCTTGACTTGCGCTTACATCTTCTCTAACATACTTAACAAGTTTATGAGCATCTGTAGCAACAAAAGTTAATCCGTCTTTAGAAAACTGAAAAAACACACCACTCATTACTGGGCGTAAATCGTCGTTTCCGGCAGCAAAAATAGTTTTGCTAATTGCACTAGCTAAAACATCGCCAGTTAATATTGTAGAACTTGGGTCTTCTAGAGCCACAGCTTTAGGAAATTCTGTACCATCAGCATAAGCTAAAGCATATTTACCATGATTAGAGCTAATCTCAACAGTATTGTTATCTTCAACAATAAAAGTTAATGGTTGTTCTGGAAATGTCTTTAAAGTGTCTAATAAAAGTCTTGCTGGTAATGCAATACTTCCGCTATTATCGCTTTCTACATTTAGTTTTGTAGACATCGTTGTTTCTAAATCGCTAGCGGAGATTGTAAGTTCTGAATTGTTTAACTCAAATAAAAAATTATCTAAAATAGGTAAGGTGTTAGAGTTATTAATAACGCCACCTAAAATTTGTAATTGTTTAAGTAAATATGTGCTTGATACTATAAATTTCATGTGTATCTAAAGAGTTTATGTTCTAATTTATTTATACAAATATATCTTTTAACTGCTAATTTATGAAACAAACTTATTAACATTTAACTTGCATATTTTTTTCGTCGGTAGTAATTAAATACAAATCCAAATCCTCCTAATAAGAGTAGTGGTAAGGCGACATTAGTTAGTTGCCATGTAAGCTTTTGGTCTGCTATTTTTTGTTGATCTAGAAATGCGACTTCAATATTTTTAGTTCGAATGTTTATAAGCCCATCATCATTTAGAAGATAATTTACGGCATTTAATAAAAATTCTTTATTACCATACAATTGCCCCGTCCATCGATCAAAACCTAATTCTTGAGCGCCATTTCTACCTATATCATTTTTAATAACGTCGCCATCTGCAATAACAATCATTTTTGTTGGTACACTTTTATTTTTTTCTTTTAAAAGTTTAAAAGGCTTAATTCTATTGTTATAAACCGACGTAAATTCACCTTCTAATAAAACAGCCATAGCTTGACTACCATTGGTAAATAATAAAGGGTCTGGTTGCTGGGTTACAATGTCTAAACTTATTTCTTGGGGTGTTCCTTCAAGTTTACTTTGCGGAGCACTTTCTAATAAAATGGTTTTCTCAATTCTGTTTTTAAGTGTGTCTATCTGATTAGCAAAATCGAATCGCACCAAATTAATATTATTTACGATTGGATGATTGTTATTGCTTTGGGCAAATGGCGAATAAGGCCATTGCAAATGTTGAAATTGCGATTCGCTACCTTCTCCAATAGCCAATGTAATTGGAGCAGAATATAACGAGCTAACTAAAACGGGATTTATTCTAACACCATATTTGAAAAAGAAATCGCCTAAATTTATATCTCGTGGTGTTGTAAAACTGCTCCCAGCATCGTTATATAAACTGTCTTTTTCCATGGCAACACCATCAATTAACCACATGCTTTTTCCTCCATTCATAGTGTATTGATCGAGCACTAGTTTTTCTTTTTCTGAAAATGCTTCTGTTGGTTTCGCTGAAATTATTAAATTATAATTTTTTAATTGCTCTAACGTTTTTTGTGAATTTGAAGCAACACTATCTAACGTAAATGGTGCAATATTATAGTATTCAGAAAGCGTTACGATGAAGTCTTCTAAATACTTGTCTTCTAATTGATTATTTCCTTTTAAAATAGCAATACTTCTATTTTTAGGATTTAGTAATTTATTAAAGCCATCTGCGAATGCATACTCAAGATTTTGCACTGAATTAGCTACTAATTCTTGCTGTGAAGAACCAATCTTGTTTTTTATTAATGGAATGATTACTGTCTTATCATTGAAGCTTGCTAAAGCCCAAGGAAATATAACTTCTTGACTCGATTTGCCGTTTTCTTGAACACTTAACTGCATCGGTTTTAAACCTCGCTGACTTAAATTTTGAATATTTTCTTGTCTGGTTGATTCGTCTTCTATCGGATTTATAAAACTAAATTTAATTTGACTATTATATGCTGAAAATTCTTCGAGTAGTTGCTTTGTTTCGGTTTGAAGGCGTCTAAATTCTGAAGGAAAATCGTTACCTTCTAAAAATACATCAATTATAATTGGCGAATCTAATTCGCTAACTACATTTAAAGCCGATTCACTTAATGTATATCGTTTGTCTTTAGTTAAATCATAGCGTTTATATAAACCAATTTTATCAGAAAAAACATTGATTATTAATAGGCTAAAGGGAAGTAAAATAATGGTTAAAAGAGATGTTTTATTAAATGGCTTTGATTTAATTTTTCCTACTGTAAAAAATAGGAATAGAAAAGTAATACTTAAAAAGTAAATAATATCACGAGAATCAATCACACCACGACTCATACTTTTATAATGTGAACTCATGCCTAATTGGTCTATAAAATTACTAGACGTAAAATCGGCAATACCTTCAAAACCTATATAAATAAAGAAACATAGAAATACTGCAAGAATAAAAGCGACTATTTGATTCTCTGATAAAGTAGAAGTAAAGAGCCCAATGGCAGTATAAGCTGCGATTAAAAAAAGTAAACCAAAATAGGAACCTATAATACTGCCCAAATCAAAATTTCCAACAGGATTACCAAGTCTGTAAATTGTGTAAACATATAGTGTGGTAGGAATTATAGCAAGAACAATTAGAATAAATGAGCCAAAATATTTTCCTAAAACAATATGATTGTGTGTTATGGGTTTAGTTAAAAGAAGTTCCAATGTGCCTTGCTTTTTTTCATCAGAAAAAGAGCGCATGGTTACCGCAGGAATTAAGAAAATTAAAACCCAAGGTGCTAATAAAAAAAACGATGACAAATCTGAAAAACCATAATCAAGAATATTATATTCACCTTTAAATACCCAAAGGAAAAGTCCGTTGAGAACTAAAAATATTGCAATGACTAAATACCCAATTGGCGAGGCAAAAAATGAATTTATTTCTTTTTTTAAAATGGCAAACATTAATATTAGTTAAAAGGTTTAGTGATTATCCGGCTTAATTTATTCATTATTTTATCGAAGCAATTTTATCGACACTCCAAGCTTCTGGTTTCATATTAAATAAAGGCTTTGTTTTAGCCCAAACAGTATTAAATAATTCTGAATGTCTATAATTTTCCAAACTAGTTTCATTTTCCCAATAGCTATATGTGAAAAATACGTTATTATTCTGTCTGTCCCTATATAATTCTAAAAAATGACAACCTTCAAAATTTCGAATGCGTTCTTTATTTTCATTAAAATTGACAATAAAGGTAGAAACATATTCTTCGTGAAAACCCATTTTTACAATTCTTATAAGCATGTACTAATCTTTTATAAAGTTAACAGTTATGGTATCCATAATATTTAATCCCATTAGTGTAGATGCACTACCAACTGTATTAGGGTTGCTTTTGTAAACTGCAATTTCTACATATCCGGATGCATTAAATACAACCAAACCTCGGCTTTCATCATTGCGTTTGTCTTCTGGGATTTCAAAATTAACAATATCGCTATATTTTGAATAAATGGTTTTAAACTTATAATGTCGTGCAGAAATTTCAAAGATTCTTCCTTTTTGGATGGTCTCAAAAAATTTTTTCTTAATATTAGTTACCACATTCCCATAATTATCAACATAAATGATGCTTCCAATAATTTGAGTTTTTTCATCATTCACGTATGGCATAATATTTTTTATCGGTTTTATTTCATCAATATTTTTACCAATAACTTCAAGTGTTCCACCTCGTGCAATATGACAAGCCACTTTTACAAACACATCAAGTACGGGAAAACTTGTATGAATTTTATCATGAATGTTTATTTCGACAATTTTCTCTGGAGAAATTTCGCTACAAATCATGCTCATAATACCATTATTGGCGCAAATAAAATAATGATCGTCTAATTTTATTGCCACGTGCTTATTATCATCATTTAATTCTGAATCGATACCAATGATATGTATTGTGCCTTTTGGGAAACTATCATAGGCATTTTGAATGATATATGCAGCTTCAGGAATATTAAAAGGCGAAACAGAATGTGAGATATCAACAATTGTGGCGTCAGAGAGTTCACTATAAATAGCACCTTTAACCGCACCAGCAAAGTGATCTTTCTCACCAAAATCTGTTGTTAATGTGATAATAGCCATGCGCTAATTGTTGATATTTTTTTAAGTGTCCTCAAGCAAAATTGTTTAGCTTTGCTTTAGCACAAAACTAATAAAACTTAATAGATTAATTTAATTAAATCGTGTAGCTTTTGAACGAAATTATTATTGAACTTGAAGAGGTAAGCCCAAAAGATTTTTTTGGTACACAAAATGCAAATATTGAACTTTTAAAAAAATACTTCCCAAAACTTAAAATCGTAGCTAGAGGCAACAAAATCAAAGCATTTGGCGATCAAGAATTACTTGAAGAATTTGATCGCAGACTTACCATGTTGTTAAAACACTTTGCGAAATATAACAAACTTGACGAAAATATAATCGAGCGTATTTTAACAAGTTTAAGTAAAGACGATTATGCAACAACGCAAAAAAGTGGCGAAGCTATTGTTCATGGTGTTGGTGGAAAAATCATAAAAGCACAAACTGCTAACCAACGTAAATTGGTAGAAAGTATGCGTAAGAATGATATGGTATTTGCTATTGGGCCTGCTGGAACTGGTAAAACATATACAGGTGTTGCTCTTGCAGTGCAGGCGTTGAAAAATAAAGAGGTTAGACGTATTATTTTAACGCGCCCTGCTGTTGAAGCTGGGGAAAAACTAGGATTTCTTCCTGGAGATTTACAAGATAAACTCGACCCGTATATGCAACCGCTATATGATGCATTACGTGATATGATACCTGCCGAAAAATTAGAAATTTATATTGAAAACGGTACCATTCAAATTGCACCTTTAGCATTTATGCGTGGTCGTACACTTGACAATGCATTTGTGATTTTAGACGAAGGTCAGAATACAACACATAATCAAATGAAGATGTTTTTAACAAGAATGGGCAAAAACGCGAAGTTTCTCTTAACTGGAGACCCAGGACAAATAGATTTGCCACGTCATACCATATCTGGTTTAAAAGAAGCGCTTCTTGTTTTAAAGAATGTAGAAGGTGTTGGTATGATTTTTCTAGACGAAAAAGATGTCATTCGTCATAAGCTTGTGAAAAAGGTGATTGCAGCTTATCAAAGTATTGAAAATAGAGAGTAAAATGTGTTGGTAATCTTTACCACCTAATATACCAGTCACAATAAATTAAGTAAATGTCAAATAGCACAATCATAGATACCAATTTTAATTTTCCAAACCAGAAAAGTGTTTATAAAGGCAAGGTAAGAGAAGTTTATAATATTAATGACCAAGAGCTAGTCATGGTTGCTACAGATAGATTATCTGCTTTTGATGTCGTGATGCCAAAAGGAATTCCTTTTAAAGGGCAAATATTAAATCAGATAGCGACAAGTATGATGAAAGCGACTGAAGATATTGTGCCTAATTGGTTAACAGCTACACCAGATCCAAATGTTGCTGTAGGATATTTATGCGAACCCTTTAAAGTAGAAATGGTAATTCGTGGTTATATGTCTGGTCATGCTGCTCGCGAATATAAATTAGGAAAGCGCATACTTTGCGGTGTTTCTATGCCAGAAGGTATGAAAGAGAACGATAAGTTTCCTGAACCGATTATTACACCTGCTACCAAAGCCGAAATGGGAGATCATGATGAAGATATTTCGCGAGAAGACATCTTAAAGAAGGGCATTGTTTCTCATGACGATTATATCGTATTAGAAGATTATACACGTAAACTTTTCAAAAGAGGAACAGAAATAGCCGCATCTAGAGGATTAATTTTAGTTGATACCAAATACGAATTTGGAAAGACTAAAGAAGGAAAAATTGTCTTGATTGATGAAATTCATACACCAGATTCATCGCGGTATTTTTATGAAGATGGGTATCAAGAACGTCAAGATAAAGGCGAAGAACAAAAGCAACTCTCTAAAGAGTTTGTGCGCCAATGGCTTATAGCGAATAACTTTCAAGGGTTAGAAGGTCAAACAGTCCCATTAATGAGCGACACGTATATTACAACCGTTAGCGAGCGATATATTGAACTTTATGAAAATATTACTGGCGAAACCTTTATAAAAGCCGATGTTACGAATATTCAAGAGCGCATTGAAAACAATGTTTTAGAGTATTTGAGATAACACAAAAAACTCCAACAAATCATGTTGGAGTTAATAATTAATTTTGTAATAATTCAATTATGCAGTTAAAGGTCTCCCTTTTAAACGCTTTTCAATTTTTTGTTTAATTGCTGTTAAGCGCTTCATAATATCCATAATTTCAGGGTCTTTATCTTTTTTGTAGACTTCATTTAAAGCTAATATAATTTCTTTAGCTTCTCGAGAAATTTTCACTCTATCACTTGTAGATAAGGACTGTCTTTTCGTCTTTTCAAATATTAATGCTCTTTCTATAATATCCATACCTTATTATTTAATATAATTTTTGCAATTTCTGTAATTTTTTATTGAATATAACATTTTTTATTTATTATCATCATTTATTTTGTGTTTTTGTGTCTTAAAAATATTATTTTGCTGTTGCTAATTAGTACTATCTCTACTAAAAATAGAGGTTTATATAAAACTAAATTTTTTGATTTTTATTATAAATAATTAACAATTATTAGTACAGCAGTCTTTACCTTTAATAAGTTTACAACTTAAGACTGCAAATATTGCACCAAGAAAAGGTGCGGTTAGATATAGCCATAAATGTTGCAAATTCCCTGACACAATTGCAGGTGCTAATGATCTTGCTGGATTCATTGAGGCTTTAGTCATTGGACCAGCAAACATGGCTTCTAACAAAATTACAGCTCCTACGGCAATGGCTGCCATTGTGCCAATTTCTTTACTACCTGTCGAAACATTTATAATTACAACCATTAAAAAATATGTAAGCAGCATTTCAAGAACAAAAGCTTTATAGGGCTCAAATTCTATTGCAGGATATGTGTGACCAAAAGATTCGCTTGCAGGAAATAGAAATAGTAAAAGTGTAGAAGCTAAAAAAGCACCAATACATTGCGCAAAGATGTATTTAGGAACTTCTTTCCACGAAAATTTTTTTGCAAAAGCAAAGCCTACAGTAACAGCTGGATTAAAATGAGCTCCAGAAGTTTCGCCAAATGCATAAATCATTACCATAACAATTAAACCCCAAGTAATTGCAACACCAACATGTGATATGCTACCATTCGTAATCTCGTTTACGGTCATCGCCCCACAACCACAAAACACCATGGCAAAGGTTCCAATTATTTCTGCATAATACTTTTGCATAAGATTTATTTTTAGCAAATATACGACGTCTTAATTTAGGTTTTTGTTAACATTTTAAGCATATTTAATATGTAATTTTATAGAAATAAATTAACAACTTTAAAACTCGAATAAATTATGAAAAAAATCACTTTTATGCTTTTGGCTTTTGCTTTAATTCTAAATGTAAACGCTCAAGTTAAAACACCTCAACCAAGTCCTTTTTCTAAAGTAGAACAAAAGGTAGGATTAACCGATGTAACTCTAGAATATTCTCGTCCTGGGATGCGAGGAAGAACTATTTTTGGCGATTTGGTGCCTTTTGAAAAATTATGGCGCACAGGCGCTAATAAAAATACAAATATTACTTTTAGTGATGATGTTGTTATAGACGGTCAAAGTTTAAAAGCTGGTACTTATGCTATTTATACAAAACCAAATGCAGAATCTTGGGATATTATATTTTATTCGGATGCAAGTAATTGGGGTACACCACAAGAATGGGATGATACTAAAGTTGCTGCAAAAGTAACTTCAAAGGTACATCCTTTACCTATGAAAATTGAAACGTTTACGATTGATTTTGATGAAGTATCAAATAATTCGGCAATCATTGGAATACTTTGGGAAAATACATATGTTGGAGTAAAATTTGAAGTACCTACTGATGCTGCAGTTGTTGCTAGTATAGAGAAAACAATGGCTGGTCCAAGTGCTAATGATTATTTTTCTGCTGCAGTTTATAATTTGCAAGAAGATAAGGACATAACTCAAGCTACTGAATGGATTGACAAAGCTGTAGATATGACTAAAGACAAACCTCGTTTTTGGTTTTTGCGTCAACAATCATTAATTCATGCAAAAGCAGGTGATAAAGATGGTGCGATTGCTGCTGCAAAAGCGTCGTTAGCAGGTGCAGAAAAAGCTGGAAATGCAGATTATGTTAAGATGAATAACGATTCTCTAAAAGAATGGGGAGCTATGTAAATAGAATTACTACTAACAAAAAGGTGCAACTAAAATTTGCGCCTTTTTTGTTGTAAACTTTAGGACTCGTATTTAAGCCCAATAATTTCACGTACATCATCCAATAGGTTGATCAGGTTTCTACTAAAATCAAATGACATAATATCACTTTGGGTATTCCCAGCTCTTAATAATTGATTAAAATGTTTAATTTCGTAATCATAACCTGCTGTCTTGTAATTAAAATCTATGGTATCTTCTTCGCCATTAGATATAATGGTAATTGTTGAAGGCGCGCAAAAACGACTATCAATTTTAATGACACCTTTTTCGCAGTAAAAAATTGCTTCTGTAGGCGTATTTTCTACAAACGAGCATCTTAAATTGGCAATAACCTTATGATCATATTTAAAAACCATATGACATGAGGAATCTACTTTATTTTCAAAGAATGTAGCTTCTGCTTCAATACTTTTTGGTATCCCGAGCGTAGAAAGGGAAGCAAAAATGGGGTAAATACCAATATCTAAAAGACTACCGCCTCCAAGTGATTTTTTAAGGACTCTTGAATTAAAAGAATGTACTGTTTTAAAACCAAAATCGGCTTCTAGTTTTAAAATATCACCATAGGTTTTGTTTTTTAATGCATTTAATGCAAATTGATAATGTGGTAGTACAGATGTGCAAAGTGCTTCCATCAAGAGTGTTTTATTTTCTTTAGCACAAGCAATCATTTCTTCAACTTCTTGAATATTCATTGCAAAGGGTTTTTCGCATAAAACGGCGATACCTTTATTTAAACATAATATAGCATTTTCTTTATGAAAAACATGTGGTGTTGCGATATAAACCGCATCTATATTTGGGTCGTTTGCTAAATCTTCATAACTTGAATAGGCTTTAGTCGCATTGTATTTATTAGCGAAAGCTTCAGCCTTGTCTTGTGTTCGTGATGCTACTGCGTAGAGTTCTACATCTTCAATTGTTAGTAAATCTTTAGCGAATTTATGGGCAATTTTACCAAGGCCTATAATTCCCCATCGTATTTTTTTATTATGCTCTGACATTGGTTTTTTGAGTTGTTTGTATTAATAAAGCGATGGACATAACAATTATACAGCCAACAAAATTTAACCATAAAAACGGTAAGTTAATATACTCAAATTCATTTAATAGAAATAATACAATTACCAGAACTTGCGTGATCAATGCTGCAATAAAAACAGCGTTTCCCTTAACATATTTAAAAAAGAATGCGAGTAAAAATATTCCTAAAACATTACCGTAGAAAATAGAACCTATAATGTTTACTAGCTGAATTAAATTTTCGGCAAGATTAGCAACACAGGCAACACCAATAGCTATAATTCCCCAAGCAAGAGTAAACCATCTTGAGATTTTTACCATTTCGGTATCAGATTTTTTGCGAGTATTACGTTTGTATAAGTCTATGGTCGTGGTTGATGCTAAAGCATTTAACTCACTAGACGTACTAGACATGGCGGCACTTAAAATGACTGCCAATAAAAGCCCAATTAATCCTCTTGGTAAATTATTAAGAATAAAATGAATGAACACATAATCTTTATCATTACTTTCTATTTTTATATCTTGTTTTTCCGATGCTTTATCGATAAGAAGTTTTGCTTTATCTCTTAAATCATCATTCGATTTATTTGCTTCACTTATTTGATGTGTAGATCCCGAATCTCCAGAATTAATAAATGATGAAATGATTGATTGTTTGTTTTCAAAAATTTCATGTTGTTGTTCTTGCAGTGATTTAAATTCTCCTGCATATTCGGAATTTAAAACAATTTCTGTCGCTAGCGGATTAAAATTTACGGGAGCTTCATTAAACTGATAAAAAACAAATACCATAACACCAACAAGTAAAATAAAAAATTGCATTGGTATTTTTAATAAACCATTAAATAACAAGCCTAATTGCATTTCTTTAACCGATTTCCCCGAAAGGTATCTTTGTACTTGACTTTGATCTGTACCAAAATATGCCAGCATTAAGAATGTACCGCCAATAATACCAGACCAAAAGGTATATCTGTTATTTAAATCGAAAGAAAAATCTAGAATATCCATTTTGCCACTTGCACCAGCAATTTCTAGAGCATTAGAAAAGGTAATATTCTCCGGGAGCTTATTAACAATTAAAATAAAGGCAATGACCATACCTGTAAAAATCACAACCATTTGATGCTTTTGAGTAACGTTTACTGCACGTGTACCACCTGAAACTGTATATATAATAACAAGTATGCCAATAATAATATTTAATAAAAGCAGATTCCAACCAAGTACAACAGATAAAATAATGGCAGGAGCAAAAATGGTGATTCCAGCTGCTAATCCACGTTGTATTAAAAATAAAATGGCTGTAAGTGTACGGGTTTTTAAATCGAATCTATTTTCAAGAAACTCATAAGCCGTATATACTTTTAAGCGATGGTATAATGGAATAAATACCATACAAATAACTATCATTGCTATTGGCAATCCGAAATAAAATTGAACAAAACCCATGCCGTCATTATAGGCTTGTCCTGGTGTAGAAAGAAAGGTAATAGCACTTGCTTGAGTTGCCATAACAGACAATCCGATGGTCCACCATTTAGATGTATTTCCACCTTTTAAATAATCTTCTACGTTTTTGCTACCACGAGTTTGCCAGGTACCATAAGCAACAATAGTAATAAGTGTGATTATAAGAATAATCCAATCTAATGTTTGCATATTAGTAGGCTTTCATTATTAGGTAAAATAGAATAAAATATATTGCATTAGCAACAAGTACTATGGTGTATAATTTCTTCCATTTGTATTTCGTTTGTTCCATTAGTTTTTCAGGTTTTCTTGAACATTAATATTTTCTTTTCCTATGGAGAGCATATTTGCAAATAGGCGATATGCACCTGAAACACCAGCAGGAAATTCTCTAAAAAAACTTAAACCAGTGTATATGTAATGACCTTTACCATGTTTGGCAACAAGCAAACTGCCATCTTTTGGTATTTCTCCTTTATCGTTCATTGATAGAATAGGTATGAACTCTTCAGACCACTGATCTGGAAAATACAAACCACGCTCTTGTGTCCAACCTTCAAAATCTTTTTGAGTAATTTTATTTGGGTAGTTTAATATGTCGTGTGTTGGATTTAGCAAGCGAACTTCGGCATTTTCTTGTGTTACACGATCACGAGATAATTTTAAATCATAAGGTGCCAATTGGTCAACTTTTAATCTAAAGTTTGTATTGTATTGCACAATCATATTTCCTCCTTGTTCAACAAAATCAAATAATATTTGTTGTTTATGTTTAATCCCATCAACAGTATTATAAGCACGAACACCAACCACAACGGCATCATACCTGCTTAAAGTTTCTGCATTAATATCGTCTGGTTTTATAACAACCACATTGTACCCAATTTGTTTTAAACTTTCTGGAACAACATCGCCAGCACCTTCTATATAGGCAATATTTTCACCTTTTTTCTGAATATCTAAACGCACAATTTTACTTTCACTAGGCAATAGAACAGTTTGAAATGGGATATGTGAATAATTAATCTCTACAAGTTCTCTGGTGTAAATATTATCCCCTACATGAACCATTGGTGAAATTAATCCTTCACTTTGATTTTTAGGAGGAATAACATTGAATGTTATTGTTTGTTCTTCGTCTTTATTGGTAATTGTGAATTTTTGTTTTTCAGGAAAAACGTTCCAACCTTGAGGATATGCTAATTGCACAAAACCACTTAAACTATCGCAACCAGCTTTTACAATAACTTGAATTTCTTTTTGCTTATCATTCTCGAAAATGATTACTTTTTCTGAAATTTTTGCCGATGCTTCAGGTATAATTTCAAAAGGTCTGTACAATTCGCCTATATCAGGTTTTGAATATCTGTAAATAACATCTTTTTGAAAACCGATTGAATAGCCATCAAAATCTAATATAAAATTGGCTTGTACAGGTCTTATGTTTTCAGGAAGACCAATGAGATTTTGGTCATCGACTTTATACATCCCTAAGGTTCCTTTTTCATTTAACCAATATGGATTTGAAGATGCCATATCACTCGGAAGCCTCACTGATAATTCATAATTATGTTTGATGTTATTTTCTAATATAACTGAAGGATTTTCAGTTTTATTAATTGGAGAGATTCCTAAACTTCTTAAAGTTACTTTTGCATCACTACGTTTAAGTACTTCAACTTTAATATTCACATTACTATTTGGTGATAGTGTTGGAACATTCGCTGAAGCCTCTAAAAACAATCCAGCACAGGCTTCAATTATAGGTTTTAATTCTTTTAATTTAAGATTTTTCCAGTGCTTGTCTTCTAAATTTGAAACTAATTTATAAGCTTCAATTAAATCTGGGATATGAATAGAAGGATCCTTAAAATTGAAGTTTTCTTCTACTTTATATAGAATATCACCAATAGCTTGTCCGCCTTTTATGCGATTCCAAGATGTGTCGATGCCATAAAACGGATTTTTGCCATCTTCTGGAAAACCTCCTTTTATGATTTCGATATATTCTTGTTCAGAACCACGAGACGTTTGCCTCCCAAAACCTTGTGATAGATGTTGACTACTCGCAATGGATGCAACCTCGTTATTGGATAATCCTTTTTGAGGATAATAGGTGCCAATATCAAAATGTAGCATGTTACTTTTATCAGCTTTTTCAAAATTCTCCTCACTTCCGTAAAACCACCATGTGGTATTAAAAAAGATACGTTTTGGCTGCCAAAGACTAGTCAGTTCTAACTGATCTGGATATGCCGTATTATCGTTAGCGAGATCAAAAGCTTCAACACTTAACATAGCAGAACTTGTGTGGTGACCATGTGTTGTCCCTGGTGTTCTATGATCGAATCTGTTAATAATTATGTCTGGTTTAAAGTTTCTAATGGTCCAAACAACATCACTTAAAACTTCTTCTTTATTCCATATTTGTAAAGTCTCATCTGGATGTTTAGAATATCCAAAATCGTTGGCTCTTGTAAAGCGTTGCTCGCCACCATCGATTCTTCTTGCAGCAAGCAGTTCTTGAGTTCTAATTAAGCCTAAAAGTTCCCTTATTTCTGGACCAATAAGATTTTGCCCTCCATCACCACGTGTCAAAGAAAGATAACCAGTTCTGGCTTTTACTTCGTTAGACATATACGAAATGAGACGCGTGTTTTCATCGTCTGGATGGGCAGCCAAATATAAAACAGAACCTAAAAAATTCAATTTTTCTACGGCTAGATATATATCTGAAGTATTAGGTTTATTAGGTTTTTGAGCTATTATTGATATCGTTGTAAATAGAAATAATAGTAATGTGAATTTTGGTTTTAGCATCGTTAGTTTTATAGCTTAAAACCAAATATATAAAAGAAAATAAGTGTACAGACTTGTTTTAATGTTTCTTTAACGTAATAATAAAAGTTAATGCAAAATATAGACTATTAAGCTTAAGCTTCTTTTTTAACTAGGGTTACGGCTTTTTGTAGAATAAGGTTATTAGGATAGGTTACTAAATTACCATTTTCTTGACGTAGGTGTAATTGAAATGCTCTAATATCTTCAATAACTGCTTCTATAGGGAAATCTTTGTCATGAATTTTAATTTTGTCTCCAACTTTATACGGAAACGAAAAGAACATGATTATACCTGATGTTACATTACTTAAAATAGACCAAATTGCAAACAGAGCAATGCCAAGAATAGCAAAGGCAGACGAAAAGATGAGTACAAGTTCTTTTACCTCCATTCCTAAAATAAATGCTTCTATTAAAATGGCAATAAAAAATAAACCAACCATAAGATACCGACCAATAAGTATAGTACGAGCTTTATTTTTATTAGATCGTTTGCGAATGCGTTTTAAAATAATTTTAAGAATTAAATAAATAATAAAAAGAACACCAACAACTATAAATGAGTTGATTAATTCGTTACGATAAGTATTAAAAAAAGTATACATTGATAAGTTTTTATTAATTTACAATTTCCAATAATGTTTGATAAACCACGTGTGTTGGTAAGCCCATAACATTAAAATAAGAACCTTCTATGTTGGTTACACCAATAAGGCCAATCCAGTCTTGAATACCGTATGCACCAGCTTTGTCTAATGGTTTATATTTTTTAACATAATACCAAATCTCTTCATCTGTAAATTCCTTAAAAGTGACTCTAGTATTATTATTTACAGTTTTTTGAAAGCCTTTAGACGTAAAAGAAACCGAGGTTAAAACTTCATGAGTTTGGCCGCTCATTGAGCGAATCATGTTAAATGCATCCTGTTCGTTTTTTGGTTTTCCTAAGGCTTCATTATTATGCCAAACAATAGTATCACTTGTAATTAGAATATCATTTTCATTAAGTTCGTCATTAAAAGGAATTGCTTTTAATTGTGCTAGAAAATCTGTAATCTCAAAATGTTTTAGTTCTTTAGAATAAATTTCTTCAACAGATTTTAAGCGTATCTCGAAATTTAAATCTAAATCTTTAAAAAATTGTTGCCTTCTTGGCGAACCAGAAGCAAGAATAAGATGGTGATTTTTTAATTTTTCTTTTAACATTAATTAAGTAAAATGAATTTGTATAGCAATAAAGAAAGCATTCCGAAAAGCATCACCATTTTAAGAATATTACTTATAAAATGAAATTCTTTTTTTGTTTCGGCACTAAATAATTTTATAGAAACATAAATTAAAGGTGCGATAATAAATAGCAAAAAATAGCCTACAACAAATTGTTGTTTATATAAATATGTAAAAACATAGTACATGACTCCTAATAATGGAATAAACGATAATACGAAAAGCACTTTTGTAGCACGTTCTCTGCCAATAGCAATTGGTAAGGTGTTCATTTCTGCTTTATAATCGCCATCTATATCTTCAATATCTTTTGTTATTTCTCTAATTAAATTAATGATGAATGCAAAGATTGCATAATCAAAAACAATCTTAAAAAAGGTTAATTGTGTTTCTTGGTTTTGATCTGTTATTGCTGGTAATAATTCAAACAATCCTACAATAATAATACTTAAAGCTACTAATATTGAAATCACAATATTACCAATAAGTAACATTTGTTTTAAATAACTCGCATAGATATATAGTAGTGCTGAAATAATTACAAACAAGGCAAAAAAGCCGTCTTTACCAACAAGGTTTGATAAGTAAAACCCAATGCCAACACCAATAATGTTAAAGATAATAAATAGGTTATAGGCAGTTTTTTCAGAAATAGATTTACCAACAATTACTTTTTCTGGGTTGTTTACCATGTCGGTTTCTATATCAAAAATATCATTGATAATGTTACCGGCTGCTGCAATACAAAGGGTTGAAGTAATAAGTAATAAAAAACCAAACCAATTTAAGGTAATATCGATATTAAAAGGAATTAATAATGCATATTTTATTAAATATTGCACTAAAGCAATCATTAATAAGTTTTTCCAGCGGATTAATTTTAGAAAAGAAATCAAGTTTTGTTATTTTTTATTGCTTCAAATTCATGAATATTTATTTTTTTACCAAATACCAAATCAGTCATACTTCGCGTCAAAATTCCCATTCCATTTGCCTTGTACTTTTAGCACTTGCTCAATCACATCGCGAACTGCACCTTTTCCACCTTTTTTATGAGATACATATTTAGAAATAGCCTTTATTTCTGGAACTGCATCTTGAGGACAGCAAGGTAATCCTACCAATTTCATGACAGGATAGTCCGGTATGTCGTCTCCCATATAAAGGACATTCTCTTTTTTAATACCATAGGAATTAAGATAAGTATTAAAGTGTTCAATTTTATTGTGTGCCCCAAGAAAAATATCGGTCATCCCTAAACCTTCCAATCGTATTCGAACGCTTTCGCTAGTTCCTCCAGATATTACGCACATTTTAAAACCTGCATCTATGGCTGTTTTTATAGCAAAGCCATCTTTTGTATGCATAGATCTTAACATATCACCAGACATTGTAATGGTTATGGTTCCATCTGTTAAAACACCATCAACATCAAGAATAAATGTAGTAATATGTTTTAAATATTCTTTATAGCTTTTTTCTTCCATGAATTATTTTTTTATAGTCTTATTTCTAGCCTTGGTGCTAGATGAAATACCATGAGTTTTCTGTATCGAGTTTGTTAGCAAGTTATATATTTCTTTATAATCGGTATTTTCTAAAAGCTGTAAATGCTTTTCGATTGTTCTTTTATCATTTCGTTTTGCTGGTCCAGTTTGAGCTAAATATGGTGATATATGTTGTACCTTATTTGCAGTCTCTAATATAAGAGGTTTTAAAATATCGAATTCAATTTGTTTGGCATCGGCAATTTCATGACCTAATCTGTATATCTGATTGGTGAAATTATTTACGAATACCGCTACTAAATGAAGTGTTAATCGTTGGTCGGAGTTTACTTTATAAAAAGGACTACCAACCGCATTAGCGAGATTTTTTAAAATATTTAAGTCTTCTTTTGTTACGGCCTCTAAACAAAGTGGAACATAACTAAAATCGATATCAGAATTTTTCGATAATGATTGTATTGGGTATAAAACACCACGTCTATGTCTTTTATTTATTGTGTGCATACTAATACTGCCTGATGTATGTACGACCAAATTACCTTTAAAAGTCAATTTATTAGTTAGTCCTTCAATGGCACGATCGGTGACGGCAATAATATAAACATCTGCTTCGCCTAAAAGTGACAAATCATCAGTAATTGAAACTTCTTTTTTATAATCGCTTAATTTACTAATATCACGATTGAACCAAGTTTTTACTTCAACAGTATCTGCCTTTCTAAAAGCTTTATATAAATGAGTTGCTACATTTCCGGCGCCTAAAATTACCACTGATATCATACTGCTAAAATAAGTAAGTAAACTATGATTTAAAAGTTTGGTAGAGTATCTTTGTAAACAACAATGAGAAAAGATATTAAAACCAGAGACGATGTTTTTTTACTAGTGTCATCTTTCTATAAAAAAGTTAGAAAGAATGATTTGCTTGGACCTTTTTTTAATGGTAAAATTAAAGATTGGGACGAACACCTAGAACGCTTAACGACCTTTTGGGAATCGAGTTTGTTTTTAAAAACCAAGTATTATGGTAACCCATTAGAGGCACATGTAAAAGTAGATAAAGAAAATAATCAAAGCATTACCGAACTTCATTTTGGTATTTGGTTAAATCTTTGGTTTGAAACTATAGAAGAGCTTTTTGAAGGAGAAACTGCCGAAATTGCAAAACGTCGAGCACGTAAAATGGGAACGTTTTTGTATCTGAATATTTTTCAAGCACGAAACAATTAAGAAGTCTTTGGTTAGTCAATAATTCTTTCAAGTTTTAATATTTCTAACTCAACTTAAATAGTTAAATTTGCTCGACCATTTTTTGAGTCTTCTATTATGCAAAAAAAACTCGCTAATATCCTCTTTTCAACACGGCTTACAGCTATTCTTTTTATTCTCTTTGCCGCAGCGATGGCTACAGGAACATTTTTAGATGCAAGTCAGGAAACATCACCAACGCCATACACCAGACATTTAATATATAACGCATGGTGGTTCGAAGCCATCATGGTGTTTTTTGTTATTAATTTTGTCGGAAACATATTTAGGTTTAGACTTTATAAAAAAGAAAAATGGGCAACCTTATCGTTACATTTAGCCTTTATTCTTATTCTTGTTGGAGCATTTGTAACAAGATATATTAGTTATGAAGGCATGATGTCTATTCGCGAAGGTGCTACCGAAAATAAATTCCTTTCAATACAGCCATATATTACAACCTATATCGATGGTGATTTTGTGTATAATGGTCAGGCGCAACGTCGTTTTTTAGAAAGTAAAGTCGATTTTTCGCCAAGGTTAAACAATAGGTTTAAAATTGACACAGACTATAATGGCGAAACAGTTTCCCTCGAATTAGAAAAATTTATTGCTGGTGCCGAAGAAGATATCGTACCTAATGATACAGGTGAGGAATATTTAAAAATAGTTGAAGCTAGTGGAGGTGGTTCTCACAATCACTTCCTAAAATCTGGACAAGTCCAAAGTATTCATAATGTAATTATAGCATTAAATAATCCAACTCCTGGAGCAATTAACTTAACGAATACTAATGAAGGCATTACGATTGAATCTCCTTTTGAAGGTGATTATATGACCATGGCAACCAGAGCAACAGGAAAACTATTAAAAGATAGTGTTCAGCCATTACATCTTCGATCTCGATATGTTATTGGTAATATGCAAATGGTATTTCCGAAGCCTGTTGTAAGAGGCGATTTTGAAATTGTAAAAAAATCGACCATATTAAGAAATGATGAAGATGGTATTATACTTAAAGTTACCGCTAATGGTGAAACAAAACATGTTGGGTTATTGGGCGGAAAAGGCACAAATAATGCTTTTAAGCAGATACAGGTTGGTGGATTGGATTTTGCTTTCCGTTACGGTTCAAAAGTTATTGAGCTTCCGTTTAGTATTAAGCTAAATGACTTTGTTGCAGATCGCTATCCAGGAACACAAAATAGTTATTCAGCATTTTCTAGTGATGTTACTGTAGTCGATAGTTTACAAGGCGACTATAACTATCGTATTTTTATGAACAATATTTTAGATCATGGTGGCTATCGTTTCTTTCAGTCTAGTTTTGATCCTGATGAAAAAGGAACAATTCTTTCTGTAAATCATGATTTCTTTGGCACTTGGATTACTTACATAGGTTACTTTTTATTATACTTTGGTTTACTAGCAATCTTATTTGCAAAAAACACACGTTTTTCAGACTTAAGAAGTCGATTAAATCGCGTGAAAGACAAAAAAGCAAAAATGCTAACCATTTTGTTTCTATGTTTTGGATTGAGTATGTTTTCGCAAGAACAAACAGAAGATCACAGTCATAATCAAACATCAAAAGCACAAATAGATTCTATTCTAAAAGCGAATGTAACTCCAAAAGATCATGCCAATATTTTTGGTCATATGGTTATACAAGATTTAGGAGGGCGAATGATGCCTGTAAATACATATGCTTCAGAGTTGCTTCGTAAATTAAGCAAACATGATAATTACGAAGGTCTAGATGCTAATCAAGTATTTTTATCAATTCAAGAGAGTCCGTTGTTATGGTATAATGTGCCCATAATTTATTTAAAATCAAGAAAGGCAGATTCTATTAGAAGTTTAATAGGAGTTGAGAAAACACAAGAATATGCTTCGTTAGCAGATTTTTTCACTAATAATGGCGCATATAAATTAGCCCCTTATTTAGAAGAAGCATATAAAGCACAAATCCCTAACGGATTTCAAAAGGAATTTAAAGAAACAGATCAACGCGTTAACTTATTATACAATGCGATTGAAGGGACGACATTAAAAATTTTCCCTATTCCAGATGATGAAAATAATACTTGGATTTCTTCAATACAAAACCGAACAAAAACGAGTAAAATAAAAGATTCTCTGTATAGTAATTTTATAAATAGTGGTTTTCGAGCTTATTTATACACATTAAATGAAGCCAAGAAATCTAGCGATTTTAAAGATGCAAATAAGCTTTTAGATGCTTTTAAAAAGACGCAGCATCAGTATGGTGCAGAAGTTATGTTGTCTGACGATAAAATAAAAACCGAAGTACTTTATAACAAATACGATATTTTTAAAAAACTATTTAGTTGGTATATGTATGTTGGTTCATTCTTATTTATTTTACTAATCGTACAAATTTTTAAAGACAGAAGTAAATTTGTAAACTTTGCAATTACTATTTTAAAATATGGTATCATCGCTTTATTTGTTATGCACACTATTGGGTTAATAGTGCGCTGGTATATCTCTGGTCATGCTCCTTGGAGTGATGCATATGAATCTATGATTTATGTTGCTTGGGCAACGATGTTATTTGGATTAATTTTCGGACGTAAAAGTGATTTAACAATGGCTTCGACAGCTTTTGTAACTGCCATGTTGCTTATGATTGCGCATTGGAGTTGGATGGATCCAGCCATAGCAAATCTACAACCCGTATTAGATAGTTATTGGCTCATGATTCATGTGGCTGTTATTGTGGCTAGTTATGGGCCTTTTACTTTAGGAATGATTTTAGGAATAACCTCGTTATTGCTCATGATTTTTACTACCGAAAAAAATAAAGTAAAAATGTTGCTTAATATAAAAGAGCTTACCATCATAAACGAAATGTCTCTTACAGTTGGTTTGGTTATGCTTACCATTGGAAATTTTTTAGGAGGTATGTGGGCAAACGAAAGTTGGGGACGTTATTGGGGTTGGGATCCAAAAGAAACTTGGGCTTTAATTAGTATCATGATTTATGCATTTGTTATTCATATGCGATTGGTGCCAGGATTGCGAGGTCGTTTTGGATTTAATTTAGCATCTATTATTGCATTTTCTAGTATTATGTTTACTTATTTTGGAGTCAATTTTTATTTATCAGGATTGCATTCGTACCAATCAGGTCAGCAAATAGCAAGTTTTCAAATTATTTCGATTGCTTGTATTATGGTTTTAGTTCTAGCTTTTTTAGCTTATAGAAAGTATGCTAAATTTTACAGAAAATAATTCTTCATTTTATATTTAAAATATGAAAATATTTAGAGAGTTTAAAGAGTTTGCCGTTAAAGGCAATATGATGGATATGGCCATAGGTATTATTATTGGTGCGTCCTTTAATAAAGTGATCGATGTATTGGTTAAAAAAGTCATGCTCCCACCTTTATCATTATTATCTAATGGTATTAATTTGCAAGACAAACGTATTATTTTAAAAGACGCTATTTTTGATGCTTATGGAACAGTAATCACAGATGAAGTAGCTATAGGCTACGGTGCATTGGGCGAATCGTTTTTAGATTTTTTAATTGTTGGATTTACCATATTTATTATTGTAAAATTCATGAACCGTTTGAGAAGCAAAGCTCAAGACACAAAAGACACAACAGTTGTTACACCTAAAGACATAGAACTTTTATCCCGTTTAACCGATTTAATGGAAGAGCAAAATAGTTTATTAAAAGAGAAATAGAAGGAAGTTTTTCTGTTATTTATATGTAACTCTAGTCCTATACTTTGTAGCTTGTACGAGGCCTAGTATAAGATTATTTTCGTGTTTTAAGCATCTAATTTAGTAATTACAAACCGAATAGAAAATCCGCTAAAATTTTAGTAAGTAGGCGAGTACTAGTAATGAATTATATTTGGTGTTAGGCACAGTTTTACTTTTTCCAAATATTTATTTTTTCTTTATTCGGTTTATATAATACTAGGTTTGGTTTTGGAGTTTCTCCGTTAAAAAGCATTTCCGAGGAGAATAAAAGTTTTTCATTTCCATAGAACGCCACCCAATGAGGAACAAAAGGCTCTTTTAATTGTACAATGGTTTTTTGTGTTCCGTTTTGAAAGAAAGAAACAAAAGAACGCTTGCCCCAATATGCTAATAATAATTCTCCATCTTTAAAGTCAGCATCAAAAATTTGATTTCTATTAAGAGGGGCATCATTGATTTTTAAATCTATTAAATTAATCCACTCTTTAATTATTTTTCCATTGTGGTCACTTAACCAACAAGAATTATCACTAATAAGAAGAATTTGAGTACTGTCAATAGCACGTATTTTTTTAATTGAAAAATTCAAATCAAAATATTTTTTTGGCGTTTTACCTTTTTTCAAACTATAGATATTTGGATATCTTCCAAAAATAATTTCTTTGTCAGAGTTCATAAAAAATCCTCCATCTCCAATTCTCCATTTATCCTCAAACCAACCCCATATTTCAGATGGTTTTTCACCAATTCGTGTTTTCAAAATCCTTATTTCGTATTTATCTGTATTCTGCAAATATCTCTGTTCAATAATGTAGATATTTTCTCCATTGACGGAAAACATATAGTCACTTGCAGGAAACTCTGACTTTAAAAATATTTCTGGATTAGAGTCAGGACTCCAAATCATTACGCTGGCATGATGGTTCACATCGTCAATTGGGCTCACATATGACCAAAGAACGTATTTGCCTACGGTAATCATATTTCCTCCGGGATGGGCAAAAATTTGATGTGAACAAATAATTGTAATAATAAATAGTAATAATCTTAATTTTGTTTTCATTTCTTCAGTTGTGCCTAACGTGTTTGTGTATGAATTTTGCGGTTAAAAGTGCGATTCACTTTCCGAGGTTGCGGAAAGATAATTAACTTGCGTAAATTCCAATTAAGGAATTCCGTAGCAATAAATCATACACGTTGTTGTAATGCGTTTTTATATTTCACTCAAATAATCAATTAAATCTTTTTCAGATATGAAAATTTTATCAAACGAGCCCTCAATCATAGCATTCAGCTTTGAATTTATAAATGATGCTCTCATATCGGTATGAAGACCAATTATGCGCTTTTTTGAATTATTTTGTGCTTTTTGATTGTATGCAATTCCTAATTCAAAACAGGCTCCTTCATCTGGGACTCTTCCATCTAAAACAAACAAAAAAATATCACAATCTAATACTTGTTTAACATCTAGGTCAAAAATGACCTTGTTTCTTTCTGATTGAGTCATTCCTTGATAAGGTGGCTTGTCTAATTCAGCTCCATCTCTTTGGGGTAAAAAAACCTTAAAATCAATATTTTCTATTTGTAAGCAAAGTTCTTGATTATAATGTCTTTCAGCTTTGCTAAAAAGTGATCCAGCAAAATATATCTTATTTTTTTTCATATTTTATATTAGTTCAGTTTTTTTAAATGTATTCCATCGTTTAGCATATGATTTGGTATGTTTGCTTGCAAGTTGATTGGTAGTAGCAGAGATGCTTTAGAATCAGTAAGGTAAGTGAAGCTACGTTTACGTTTTATTCATAAAATTTGAACTGTTTAAGTTAAGTAATTTATTTAAAGCTATTAGTTCAGTCACGCTGAATTATATATGTTGTTAGGCTTTGTTTTTAGATCACTTATAATTTCAATTAATTCTTTTTCTGAGATTAACTTTTCATCAAATGTTTGAACAACACCTTGTGTGGTAGAGAATACAAAAGTGTCATAATCTAAACCAGTTTCCTTTACTAATAAAGAGTATAATATAGAAAGGGCAACTTCAATTGGCTTAGCTGACAATATTGCTACTTTTCTCGAATAAGATTTTTCAAAGTTATTTTTTAAAAATTCAACTAATTTTTCTAATTCGGCATTTTTAATTAATAAATTACAGTCTCTAAAATCTGCAATTGTTTTCCAATCAAAATTATAATTGGGTTCTTTTCTAATAATAGTTTTGAAAAACATTAAATCTTTGATAGTTAATTCTCCACTATAATATTCTATAATAAGTTGCTTGTCAGGTAATATTTTATAAGCACCAATCTTTTCCATATTATTTTGTATTAAACCTTTTTAGGAGGTGTTGATATTAATAAATTTAAAATAAAAAAATATTTTATATTAAAACTGTAACTTTTATTGAAATGTCTAGTACTGAAATATGGCTACAGGTTAAAATTGATTTTATGGTGATAATTTGTATACCATATTTGGTGTTGTATGGTGTAAATATAAGTGTAATCTTAATTTCGTTGTATAAATTAATTGTATTTTTTGCAGCTCTCTTTGCGTGTGCTACGTAATCAAAGGTCTGGTCGAGATAAATTTCATTTTTATGAGTTCTATATAATGACCCCAACTGGTTATAAGCCAACAAGTATATGGTTTTATCAGATTAAATCACAGATAAGAGAACTTTAGTGTTGGATTTAAAAATCATTAGAAAATTAAAAAGTTTCACCAGCATTCAAATAAAAAGCATCAGAGTGTCTTCCCCAAGCTTGATTAATTATTAGATTGGTTCGTGTAGATTTATCAATTAAAATACGTAAACCAATGCCAAAAGCAGGTTGTATATATTGAAGCAATTTTATATCCTTATCTCTATCACTGGCAGATGTGAAATTAGTAAAAACAGAGCCACTAATTAATTGGTTGCATGTTATAGGAAAACGATATTCTGCTTCTAGATACGCTATATTATTTCCTCTGAATAAACCTTGAGTATAACCTCTGCCACCACGACTTGTTTTATCCCATCCTATTGCTGGTAAATTTAGATATGGTAAATCTCCTCGTGTTAAAAATTGCCCGTATACCCAAAAGGCAAGAACATGCTGAAGGTTAGTTTCACTTAAAGGAATATAATGTTTAAACTCTGAAAATAAGACAGTACTTGTAGCTTGATTTTTCCCAAACGAAGGGTTAACTCTAAAATTAATATTCGCATACGAGCCATGATTTGCATTAACCTGATTATCTCTAGAATCATATAAAAGATTAAGACTTAAACCATTAACGTAATATTCGTTATTGCTAAACCCGTTTTTTTTATTGTATAAATAATGTTCTGTTAAAATTCCATTCGGAATGTCAAGTTGTTGATCGTCTATATTAGTATAACCATCTAAATGCAAACCACCACCAATATAAAAATCTCCTTTAATTCTGAACGAAGCCGTTTGATGAAATTTAAAGTAATCGTATTTCATGGGTTCGGCTAATGATTCCAAATTAAAGTCTTTATCATTTTTCGGAATAATATCCGACCCTAATCCATAATTGTCTTGCGAAAAAATATAATATCGCCAATCGCCACTAAAATACATCTTGTTATGATTTAGCAATAAATTATTTTTAACGTTGATTAATAACTGGTCTTTTGTTGTATATGTAACACCTAAATTAACAGACGAATATTTGTCTATGTCCTGTTTGCCTTTAAAGGTATATTGTGTTACACCTCCATACATAAACCCAGTCGCTGGCGAAGAACCAATTACTGGAAGAATTAAAAAAAAACTGTCTTTCTTTGGTTTAGATTTTATCGTAAGTGAAGAATCTTTCTTTTTAAAAATTTCAGATAATGATTTAACAGGACATTTTGGAATAGAGTCGTTGCTCGATTGAGAAAAAACGTTTAAAGATACTACTAAAAAGAGTAAGGTTAGTTTACTACAAAAATAAGAAGTGTTGGCTGCGTTTTTATTGTTCATAAATTTTTCAAAGTGAAATAATAGAATTAAAACTTAATAATTGGTCTTAAATTGTCCAAATTCGCGTTTTGTTTAACATCTTATTTTGTTAATCGATATACTTGTAGTGAAAATAAATTTTTCGTGTATCAAAGATACTAAAAACATTAGTTCTTTCAATAGCAAAGTAAATGTACTTATATAGAAAATTGTAGTTAAGATTAGAATTCATAACTTCACGTTTTTATGTTTAATATCTTAATTAATGATAGATAATAAAGCACAAATTTTTATAGATTTTATCAATAAATATGTTTTTCTAACCAATGATGAAGAAGCACTATTGCTTTCTAAAATATCTCATAGAAAATATTTAAAAGGACAATATGTTGTGCAGCAAGGCGATGTCTGTAAAAACAGTGGTTTTGTTATCTCTGGCTGTACGAGAACATTTTATGTCGACGACGAAGGTCAAGAACATATCGTCATGTTTTCTATCGAAGATTGGTGGGCATCAGAGATTGGTAGTTTTGTTTCACAATCACCTTCAGATTATAATGTTCAATGTATTGAAGAGACTCATCTCATTCAATTATCTTTCGATGATCAAGAAGATTTATTTAAAGAAATACCAAAGTTAGAACGTTTTTTTAGATTAATTTTAGAACAAGCATTTGTTGCTTCTCAAAAAAGAATTATTTCGAATTTCAGCCTATCAGCAAAAGAACAGTATATAAATTTCAAAAAACAATATCCAAAAATTGAACAGCGCATTCCTCAATATATGGTTGCATCCTATCTTGGTATTAGTAAAGAGTTTTTAAGCAGGATTAAAAAACAACTTATTTCAGAATTGTAAATATTGATCTAGTTTAACATTTTTTCATAAACTACATTAATTTTATTTTAAGATTCTTTCTAGATATTTGTATTTATTGGAATAATCAATTTTATATTACGATTTACAAAAATATGGTAGCGTCAATTTTAAAAAAACGAAACGGAGAATCTTTAACTAAAAAAGAATATGAAACTATAATTGATGGTTTTATTTCTGGAGATATTCCAGATTATCAAATATCTGCGTTTTTAATGGCAGCCTATTTTAAAGGTTTGAATAGACAAGAAACTGCAGATTTAACCAATGTTATGATGCGTTCTGGTGACCTCATAGATTTATCAGAAATTGATGGAATTAAAGTCGATAAACATAGTACCGGTGGCGTAGGAGATAAAACAACTATAGTATTGGCGCCTTTGGTAGCTGCTGCTGGTGTTCCTGTCGCAAAAATGTCTGGGCGTGGTCTTGGCCATACAGGTGGTACATTAGATAAGTTAGAATCTATTAAGGGCTTATCTGTAGATATGTCTCGAGAAGAATTTATCAACAAAGTTAAAAAACATGATATTGCTGTTTGCGGACAAAATGCAAATCTCGTTCCGGCAGATAAAAAACTATATGCTTTGCGTGATGTCACAGGAACAGTAGAAAACGTTTCGTTAATAGCCTCAAGTATTATGAGTAAAAAATTAGCTTGTGGTGCAGATGCAATAGTCATAGATATCAAGGTAGGTAATGGTGCTTTTATGAAAACTTTAAAAGATGCTGAAGTATTGGCAGATATCATGATTGATATTGGTTCTAAAATGAATAGAAAGGTTACAACTGTTATTACAGCAATGGAAGAGCCTCTAGGTTTTACTATCGGAAATGCACTCGAAGTAAAAGAAGCAATTGATACCTTACAAGGTAAAGGTCCTGACGATTTAACATCTCTTTGTTTAGAACTCGGAAGTGAAATGTTAGTACTTGGTAAAATAGTTAAAAATAAAAATGAAGGAATTATAAAGCTAAAAGAATTAATTGCTTCTGGAGCTGCATTTAATAAATTTAAAGAATTTATTGAATCACAAGGTGGTGATGTTGGTATGGTCGAAAATCCTGATTTAATGCCAAATACTAAATTTTCAGAAACCTATAAAAGTAAAGCTGAAGGTTATATCACAGAGTTAAACGCTATGGATATTGGTTTAGCGTCTGTAAAACTTGGTGCAGGAAGAGAAACGAAAGAAAGCCCTATAGATTATGGTGCTGGTATTATATTAAATAAAAAAATTGGCGACTATATTAATAAAGAAGAAATTTTGGCAACTTTATATTCTAATAATCAATCTAACTTCGCTAAAGCAGAAGAATTTATGGATTTAGCCTATAAAATAGGAGTGAAGAAGCCAACATCAAAACCATTAATTCTTAAAACAATAACATAATCCTTTAAGAAATGCGTAATTTTATTCTTTTAGTGATTAAAACCTAAAATACATTGTATGGCAAATACAAAACAGAAAACAAAAAGTTTTATATCAAAAAATCACTCTGTTGTACTTCATGAGCGTAATGAAGGTGTTCCTTTTGACGCAAATTTATTTAAAGATATAAATATAAACAGAAGTGCTGTCGAACGTCGCGCAGCCACATTAGCTGGTCGTAGGTCTGTAAAAAAACAATGGCAAGCCGCTTGGTTATTAAAAGCTTTAAGTTGTATTGATTTAACTACGCTTGCTGGAGACGACACTAAAGGTAATGTTGCAAGATTAACAGCAAAAGCAAAATCTCCAGTACGTAGAGATTTGTTGGATGCGTTAGAAATGCAAGACGAAAACATCCAAGTAGGTGCCGTTTGTGTCTATCATAATTTTATAAAAGATGCGGTTAAAGGATTAAAAGGAAGCAACATTCCAGTCGCTGCTGTATCAACAGGATTTCCAGCAGGAAACATTCCTTTAAAAGAAAGGCTTAAACAAATTGAAATATCCGTCGCTGCAGGAGCAAAAGAAATTGATATTGTTGTAAGCCGTGATTTGGTATTAAATTCCGATTGGAAAAAACTATATGAAGAAGTTGCTGCTTGTCGTAAAGCTTGTGGTGATGCACACATGAAAACCATTCTCGCCACAGGGGAAATACCAACATATACCAAAGTAGCAAAAGCAAGTTGGGTAAGCATGATGGCTGGATCAGATTTTATAAAAACGAGTACAGGAAAAGAACCTGTAAATGCAACAATTCCTGTAAGTCTTGTCATGATTAGAGCCATTAGAGAATACCACGAATTAACGGGATTTAAAGTTGGCTTTAAACCTGCTGGTGGCATTAGTAAAGCGAAACTTGCAGTTAATTTTTTAATTTTAATAAAAGAAGAATTAGGAGACGAGTGGCTAACACCAGAACTTTTTAGATTTGGTGCAAGTAGTCTTTTAGGCGATATCGAAAGACAACTCGAACATTACGTAACTGGCCGTTATTCTGCGGCATTTAGACATCCAATGGCTTAAAAATACACAAATGAAGATTAAAGAAATATACGATACAATGTCTTATGGTCCAGCTCCAGAAAGTGCTGATGAAGCCATTCAGTTTTTAGAAAATTATAAAAGAAAATTCAATTTATTTATCGATGGAAAATGGGTAGTACCATCTTCTAAACAATATTTCGATAGTATAAATCCTTCAACGAAGGAAAAGCTAGCAAAAATTTCTGAAGCTAGTAATGCAGATGTAAACAAAGCTGTGACTGCGGCGAAGAAGGCTTTACCAGAATGGGTTAAAATTGGAGCACATCAACGTGCAAAATATTTATATGCTTTAGCGAGACAGATTCAAAAACACTCTCGACTTTTTGCGGTATTAGAGTCTATGGATAATGGTAAATCAATTCGTGAAACTCGAGATATTGACATTCCTTTGGTTGCAAGACATTTTTATCATCATGCTGGTTGGGCACAGTTACGCGATACAGAATTAAAAGACTATAAAGAACTTGGTGTTGTCGGACAAATTATTCCATGGAACTTCCCATTGTTAATGATGTCATGGAAAATTGCCCCTGCAATCGCTATGGGAAATACCATTGTTATTAAACCTGCAGAGGCAACTTCTTTAACAGCTTTATTATTTGCCGAAATTTGCAATCAAATTGGGTTGCCTAAAGGTGTTGTAAATGTAATTACAGGTCACGGACAAGTTGGAGCGGCCATTGTAGATCATAAGGATGTAAATAAAATTGCTTTTACTGGTTCTACCGAAGTTGGTAAAATAATTAGAAGAGCAACCGCAGGAACAGGAAAAAAACTCTCGCTTGAACTTGGTGGTAAATCACCTTTCATTGTGTTCGAAGATGCCGATTTAGATAGTGTTGTAGAAGGGATTGTAGATGCTATTTGGTTTAATCAAGGTCAGGTGTGTTGTGCAGGTTCTCGATTATTAGTTCAAGAAAGCGTTGCCGAAAAACTATACAAAAAAATAAAAGTTAGAATGGAAACATTGCGAATTGGCAATGCTCTAGATAAAAGTATTGATATTGGTGCTATTGTGGATAGCGGACAATTAAAAACCATTAGAGATATGGTAAAACTTGGTGTCGATGAAGGCAGTACAATTAATCAGCCATCATGGTCATGCCCAAAAGACGGCTATTTTTATCCGCCAACAATGTTTACAGATGTTTCACCATCTTCAACAATTGCACAAGAAGAAATTTTTGGTCCAGTTTTGGTTGCTATGAGCTTTAGATCTCACAAAGAAGCTGTGAAACTAGCCAATAATACAAAATATGGTTTGGCTTGTAGTATTTGGACAGAAAACATCAATCTTGCTTTAGATGTTGCTCCACAGATAAAAGCTGGCGTTGCTTGGATAAATTGCACAAATGTGTTTGATGCTGCTGCTGGTTTTGGTGGTTATCGTGAATCTGGATTTGGTAGAGAAGGAGGTAAGGAAGGTTTAATGGAATACTTAAAACCTAGAATTAATGATTCATTTTCAGACAAACCAGTTGTAAATCTTAATAAAAAAGCCAAAACAATAGCCGCTAATAGACAAGTTTCTACCATAGACAGAACAACAAAAATGTATATAGGTGGTAAACAAGCTAGACCAGATGGAGGTTATTCTACTATTATAAAAAATCCAAATGGAGATTATGTTGGAGACGTTTCAACAGGAAACCGAAAAGATATCAGAAATGCAGTCGAAGCGGCACATGCCAATAATAAGTGGTGTGGCATGACTGGTCATGCAAGAGCACAAGTGCTGTATTATATTGCTGAAAATTTAGCCATTAGAACTGAAGAATTTGCAAATAGAATTGTTCAAATGACTAATTGTAGTAAAGTTGATGCTTTAAAAGAGGTAGAAGAATCTATAGAACGTATTTATACTTATGCCGCTATGGCCGATAAATACGATGGTCATGTGCATCACACAATTCATCGTAATGTTACTTTGGCAATGCCAGAAGCATTAGGAGTTATGGGCGTTGTTTGTCCAGATGAGTCGCCGTTATTAGGTTTTATTTCAACCGTTATTCCAGCAATATCAATGGGTAATAAAGTCATTGTTATTCCTTCAGAAAAATCACCTTTTTCGGCAACCGATTTTTATCAAATTCTTGAAACCTCAGATGTTCCTGCTGGTACCGTTAACATTGTTACTGGTAATAAAGACGAGTTGGCACAAGTACTAGCAAAACATGATGATGTCGATGGTATTTGGTATTTTGGAAATAGAGAAGGTTGTAAAGATATGGAGTTTTTATCTGCCGATAATATGAAACGTACTTGGGTAAATTATGGGAAATATCGTAATTGGTTTGATAAAGCACAAGGTGAAGGCAACGAGTTTTTAAAACACGCGAGCCAGATTAAGAATATTTGGATTCCTTACGGTGCTTAAAATAAATTTAAAACAATAAACATGAGTAGTATACATATAGAAGCGAAAGTAGGTGACATTGCAGAAACAATTTTATTGCCTGGTGACCCATTGAGAGCAAAGCACGTTGCAGAAACTTTTCTTGACGATGCTGTTTGTTATAATAATGTTAGAGGTATGTTAGGATACACCGGATATTACAAAGGCAATCGTGTATCTGTTCAAGGTACTGGGATGGGAATGGGTAGCCATGGAATATATGTTCACGAATTGATTAACACTTATAACGTAAAAAATTTAATTCGTGTTGGAACATGTGGCACTATTCAAGACAACATGAATTTGGGTCAGGTCTTATTAGCAATGAGTGCTTCTGGAGATTGTTCTGCCAATAGCCAGTATTTTGAAGGATTGCAATTTGCGGCGACTGCAGATTTCGACTTATTACAAAAAGCATATCAAGCCGCACAAAAATTAAATATTAAAACGTACCAAGGTTCAGTCTTTAGTACGGATACATTTTATGACGCTTCTCCTAATCGTTGGGAAAAGTGGCAAAAGCATGGTATTATGGGTGTGGAAATGGAAACGCAAATACTTTTTACATTAGCTAAAAGATTTAATGTCAAGGCATTATCCATATTAACCGTAAGTGATAATATAATTACAGGAGAAGCGACAACTGCTATGGAGCGACAAGAGTCTTTTAACGATATGATGAAGATTGCACTGGAGTTGGCTTAATTTTTATATTCATGTATTTTTGTTAAATCTTTACTAAAAACAGATAGTATTACTTTTATAAGCAGTTGTACGTATTTCGAGAAAAAAATGAACAATTTTTTCAGAAGATTTTTGTTTTTGATTTTACTGTCAAGTTTCTTCAATATTTCCTTTGCACAAAATGTTGTACAAGAATACAAACCAGTAAAAAACGATAGTTTAAGAATTGGAAAAGAAGAAAATGATTTCTTGCCATTTATTCAAATGGGTTATTCTCTAATGCTTCCAGAAGAAAATGCAATCATTGGTGTACTCATTTTTCTTGAGGATTCGGGATATGACAAAAAGAATAAAAGCGCAAAGCAGGTTTATAATCAAGCTTCTGAGAAAGGTTTTGCTGTATTGTCAGTTTCAAGTGAAATTCCTTTTGACTTTTACTTTTCCAAAACATCAATGCTTTCCACACATAATTTAATTCGAGAAGTTTTCATCAAAGAGAATCTCCCAAATAAAAATATTTTCTTTTTAGGGGCGAGTTTAGTAGGGCATAGAGCCATGAGATATATTAAATTTATGAAGGAAGGTAATTATGAATTTAAATTAAATATAAAAGGTATTGTCATTTGTAATTTCACATTGGATTGGACAAGAAAATGGTATCAACATAAACGCGATATAAGAATCAACCATATTAACCTTTGGGAACCAAGGTTTATAAATTATATGTTGGAAACGAATTTGAAAGGCACGCCCAAAACTGCACCGGAAGATTATCACAATTTCTCATCTTATAGCTACTTTGATGAAAGAAATGAAAATATTAAGGTTTACAAAAACTATGCTGTAAGAGCATATATAGAACCTGCAATAAAATATAGGTTAACAAAGTATTTCAGGACCTTATATGAAAATAATTCGACAGATATAGTTGGATTTTTAGCTGAATTAGCACTTGCAGGAAATGAAAATACAGAATTAATTGTATTACAACCAAAGGATAATTTATCACAAAAAAAGAATACACAGTCTACTTGGAATGCAATAAATAAAGATGAACTAATGGATTGGATTCAGACTCAGACTGTAAAATAAAGTACGCAAACCCAACTTGTTTAATAAATTGCTTGTCTGTTTGTACTCTGAAAATCTCAAGGATTTTCTTCTGGTTCATTTTCTTTTACTAATTTAGTTCTAGCCTACGTAACAAAACCATAGACAAACAAAATTAACCAACATTATTATGACGCTAAAAAACTCTTTTTTACTTATTCTTTTTTTAGTTTTAAATATTTCGCTCCTAGCCCAAGACATTTCTTTCGAAGACTACAATCCAACACCAACATTAGTTGTACCTGGAGATAGCATCTATAAAGCGAAATTTCCTTTTATCGATGTGCACGGACATCAGTTCCGAATGGCAACTCAAGACCTGTCTTTGTTAATTGCAGATATGGATAAACTAAACGAAGGCATCATGGTAAATTTAAGTGGTCGTTCAGGCGAACAGCTACAAAATGCCTTAAATAATGTAAACGAAAACTATCCGAATAGGTTTGCAGTATTTGCTAATATAGACTTTGAAGGAGCAGGATCTAAGGGATGGATAGAGAAAACAGTTAACCAGTTTGAAGAAGATATAAAGAATGGTGCAAAGGGTCTAAAAGTATATAAGAGTTTAGGCATGTACAATAAAGATAGCGATGGAAACCGCTTGGCTATTGACGATCCAAGATTAGAACCAATCTGGGAAAAATGTGGGGAATTAGGTGTGCCAGTGTTAATCCATTCTGCCGATCCTAAATCTTTTTGGGAACCTTTTAATAAAGACAATGAGCGTTGGTTAGAATTGAAAACACATCCACGCAGAAAACGAGGCCCAGACAATCCTGCGCCTTGGAATCAAATTATTAAAGAACAGCATAATATGTTTAAAAAGCACAAAAACACAACCTTTATAAATGCACACATGGGTTGGTATGCTAACGATTTAGGCACATTAGGAAGACTACTCGACCAATTACCAAACATGAATGTTGGTATAGGAGCCATTATTGCCGAGTTAGGAAGACAACCACGTTTTGCAAAAGCCTTCTTTATTAAATACCAAGATCGTATTCTCTTTGGAAAAGACAGTTGGAAACCAAAAGAGTTTCCAACATATTTTCGTGTATTAGAAAGCGCAGATGAGTACTTTCCGTACCATAAAAAGTATCATGCCTATTGGGCAATGTATGGATTAGATTTACCAGACGAAGTTTTAAAGAAAGTGTATTACAAAAATGCTTTACGCATAGTACCTGGTTTAGATAAAAGCTTATTCGAAGAATAATTTAATATTCTATGCTTCGCTTAATAACTATAAGACTATCGGTAATAGTATGATTTTTTTCTAGTTCAGTACAGTTGTTAAACTTATCTTTAGATCTACAAGTTATTAATATAGAGTCTAATACAATATTATTTTTATCCTTAATACTGATTGAAATTAATTTCCCTATATCATTATAATGAAAATATTGTGTATTAAATAATTTAAAATTGTCTTCAATTTTATCAATCCGACCATCTTTTAGATAATAGTGAAAGGCCTCATTTTCTTTATAGCGTTTTTGCGTATAACAACTTATACGTTCTCTGTTTTTGGTTTTCCAACGTGTTTTACAATAATATGGCTCTCTATCTTGATAGCTTTGTTTAACAAACCAAAGTTTTTTTTCTTTAGACACAAATAAAATACTATCACTGCTATATGTTTCAGAGGTTTTTACACGACCATTATTAGTAAATGTATAGTCATTTTTTTTTAGAAGCATTTCTTTGTCATTGGAAATATAATAAATGCTTTCAGATAGTTCTGTTAAGCTTCCATTATAATTATGTTTCTCTACATATGGCACAGAAACACACGAAAAGCAAAATAATAGCCCAATTACTACGAGTATTTTAAATAATAAATAAAATGAATGTAACATAATGTCATAAAGATAAGGATAATCATAATTTTTATGAAAGATTAGAGGTTTTAGCTTCCCTAAAAGTTTGTTAATATGAGCTGGTAATACTTAAAATGATATTACATTTGATGTATAGTTTAACTTACCATTATGAATTTTCGAAAAGCAGTTATTGATGATGTGCCGTACATTGTGCAGATGTTATCAATTGATAAGTTAGGAAAAAAGAGGGAAGATTTCCGTAAGCCCTTGCCTAACAAATATTATGATGCTTTTAAAAAACTTGATTCAGATGATAACCAAGAATTAATTGTTGTCGAAGATACTGATGAATCTATTATAGGGACTTTACAATTAAGTTTTATTCAGTATTTAACTTATCAAGGCGGTATACGGGCTCAAATAGAAGCTGTTAGAATTAGAGAAGACAAAAGAGGTCAAGGCATTGGCGAACTTATGTTTAAATGGGCAATCCACAGAGCTTCTGATAAGGGAGCACATTTATTACAACTTACTACAGATAAAAAAAGACCTGAAGCCTTAAAATTTTACGAAAAACTTGGATTTAGTTCTTCTCATGAAGGAATGAAACTACACTTTACAAATAACTAAAATCAAAGACCAATAGTTAAAAGTATTACAGTGGTATATTACCGTGTTTCCGTTTTGGTCGTTCTACCTTTTTACTTTCAAGCATAGAGAAAGCTTTTATAAGTTTACGCCTCGTATTTTTTGGTAAAATAACTTCATCTATAAAGCCACGTCTTGCTGCTCTATATGGGTTTGCAAATTTCTCGGCGTATTCTGTTTCCTTTTCTTTTAATTTTGCTTCAGGATCTTTGGCTGCTGCAATTTCACGTCTAAAAATAATTTCACTAGCACCTTTGGCTCCCATAACGGCAATTTCGGCAGTTGGCCACGCAAAATTCATATCTGCACCAATATGTTTTGAGTTCATAACATCGTATGCACCACCATAAGCTTTTCTGGTAATAACAGTTACTCTAGGAACCGTTGCTTCACTTAATGCATATAATAATTTGGCACCATGAACTATAATGCCATTCCACTCTTGATCAGTACCTGGTAAAAACCCAGGAACATCAACTAATACTAATAATGGAATATTAAAACAATCGCAAAATCTTGTAAATCGTGCTGCCTTTTTAGAGCTATTAACATCTAATACTCCTGCTAAAAATTGTGGTTGGTTTGCAATTACACCAACACTTCTGCCCCCAATTCTAGAAAAGCCTACTATAATATTTTCGGCATAATCCTTATGAATTTCGAAAAAAGATTCTTCATCAATAATTCCACTAATTACCTCATGCATATCATAAGGTTTGTTTGGGTTGTCGGGCACAATGTCGGTTAGAATGTCTCGGATTTCATCTTTTAACTCAAAAGAAATATTTGTAGCCGTTTCCTTATTATTTTGAGGCAAATAACTTAATAGCTTTTTTAAATCTTCTAAACAAGCAACATCATTAGCAGAAGTAACATGTGCAACACCAGATTTGGTAGAGTGCGTACTTGCTCCACCTAATTCTTCACTCGTAACTTCTTCATTTGTAACTGTCTTAACAACATTTGGCCCAGTCACAAACATATAACTTGTGTTTTCGACCATCATGGTGAAATCTGTCATGGCCGGCGAATAAACAGCACCACCAGCACATGGACCCATAATAGCTGATATTTGAGGAATTACACCGGATGCTTGAACATTTCTGTAAAAAATATCAGCATAACCTCCAAGTGAACGAACACCTTCCTGAATGCGTGCTCCACCAGAATCATTTAAACCAATAATAGGCACGCCAACATTCATAGCTAGATCCATGACTTTGCAAATTTTTTCAGCATGGGTTTCAGATAAAGCACCACCAAATACAGTAAAATCTTGGGCATAAACATATACCAATCTACTATTTATAGTGCCATAACCTGTTATTACACCATCACCAAAATAGATTTCTTTTTCCATATCAAAATCGGTTGTCCTGTGAGTTACGAGAATTCCAATTTCTTCAAAAGACCCTTCATCCATTAAATAATCAATACGTTCACGAGCTGTGAGTTTTTTCTTCGCATGCTGTTTATCTATACGTTTTTGACCACCTCCTAAATGAGCTAGTGCTATCCTATCGTTTAATTTTTTTAGTTTTGGATCCATAATTTAGTTATTAGGTAATCTTAACAGTTTTTGGTCTTCTAAATATTGTTTTACTGCAATGATTGCTGCCATTTTTGCTTCTTCTTCCGTGACTTCTTTCAATGCTTCAGTTGAATAATAATTTTTCACAAAATGTGTATTGAAATGACCAGAACGAAATGCTTCGTGTTCGCAAACAAACTTGCCAAAAGGTAGTGTAGTTTGAACACCTTTTATTTTATAATTATCTATTGCAGTTATCATAAGTTGTATGGCTTCGTCGCGAGTTTTGCCGTAGGTTATTAATTTAGATAGCATGGGATCGTAATAAATAGGAATATCCATGCCTTCTTCAAAACCATTATCTACACGAATATTATGGCCAGTAGGAATTTTATAAGTTTCTAAACGACCTACACTAGGAAGGAAATCGTTGAGCGGATCTTCTGCATAAACACGTAATTCTAAAGCATGGCCATTAATTTTTAAATCTTCTTGCTTTATGGCTAATGCTTCACCACGAGCTACTTTTATTTGTAATTCTACCAAATCGACACCAGAAATCCATTCGGAAACTGGATGTTCAACTTGAAGTCGCGTATTCATTTCTAGAAAATAAAAATCATGTTTATCATCGAGTAAAAACTCAACCGTTCCAGCACCAAGATAATTACAAGACTTGGCAACGTTAATTGCGGCCTGTCCCATTTTTTCTCTTAATTCTGGAGTTAAAACGGACGAAGGTGCTTCTTCAACCACTTTTTGGTGTCGTCTTTGAATACTACATTCTCTTTCGAAAAAATGAAGAACATTACCATGACTATCTGCCATAACCTGAATTTCGACATGTCTTGGCGATGTGACATATTTTTCAATAAAAACAGAACCATCTCCAAAAGCAGATGTTGCTTCACTAATGGCGCGATTCATTTGAGATTCTAAATCACTTTCTTTTTCTACCACGCGCATACCTTTTCCACCACCTCCAGCCGATGCTTTTATAAGGATAGGAAAACCGATTTCTTTGGCAATCTCTTTAGCTAGAGTAACATCTGTAATGGCTTTATCGATTCCTGGAACCATAGGTATGTTATAAGCTTTTACAGCTTCTTTTGCAGCCAATTTACTCCCCATGATTTTAATGGCTTCTGATTTCGGGCCAATAAATACGATATTATTATCCTCACAAAGTTCGGCAAAATCTGCATTTTCACTTAAGAACCCGTAGCCAGGATGAATACCATCTACGTTGAGTTGTTTTGCAACTTCAATAATTTTATCACCGCGTAAATACGATTGATTTGAAGGTGGTTCTCCAATGCAAACTGCCTGATCAGCAAATTTTACATGTGGCGAGTTTCTATCTGCGGTTGAATATACAGCGACTGTTTTAATACCCATTTTTTGAGCCGTTTGCATGACTCTAATAGCTATTTCTCCTCTATTTGCAATTAATATTTTTTTCATTAAATTAATTTTAATTCATTTCGGTTAAGGCGGAAATCTTTTATTAATTATTTGCGAAATTTAAAACCTCGCAGTATTCTATTGTTCAAATTCTATAAGTAATTGTCCCTTTTCTATAGCATCTCCTTTTGTTACTGAAACGGATTTAAGGATACCATCTCTTGGAGAAATAATGATATTTTCCATTTTCATGGCTTCTAAAATAAGTAGTTGCTGATCTTCCTTCACCGTCTCACCAGGTTTTACATTAATATCTAAAATAAGTCCAGGCATTGGCGCTTTTATAAAATCGACATGTTTTGTTGAACCCAGCGAGAATCCCATGTCTTTTATTAAAATGTCTAAATCACTGGCAATAGAAACTTCATAATTATTGTTGTTAACTGTTACCGAATATATTTTGTTATTGAAATTTTTGTTTAAAATTTCAGCCTTATAAGATGTGTTCTTATTAAGAATATGAAAATTATTTTCAGATGTTTTAACAGTATCTATTTTTGAAAGATCATCTTGAGTTATGTTTAATTCAAAATTATTATTAACGTTTACTTTAAAACCCATAATGTTAGAGATTAAATTATCTAATAAAGATATGATGTAATTTGTATAGTATTGCTTTTATCATGTAAAATTATATATAAAGCTTTTGATTTATCATGATACAAATCATGTTTTAATATAAGTGATTGTTTACTTTTTAAAAACAGACCGTTCTTGATGTTTTTTTATGGCTTTGTGCGATAGAATAATACCAATTATTAGTGATACAAAAGCACCTGTCCAGATTCCTGGAACAAAATCGATAAACAAAAAGAAATCGTAGGCGCCATGAAATAACATAGCTAGTGCTAACCCCATTAAATTCAATTTTATTCTGTTGTTAGAAAACTTCGCTTTACCCATAAAATAACCCATTAAAATAGCAAAAGTTGCATGTGCTGGCACCGCTGTAAATGCCCGTAATAGTGCTACTTGAATCCCACCATTTGTTACATACATAACATTTTCAAGTGCCGCAAAACCCATTGATACCATAACGGCATATACAATACCATCAAAAGGTTCGTTAAATGCTCTTTTAGGTTGCGCAAAATATTTCACAATCACATATTTGCTAAACTCTTCGATTAAGGCAACAGCGAAAAATGCTTTTATAAATTGTTGCCATATGCTGGTTTCGCTTGGAAGTGGTAAAAAGTAATCGAAGAAAACATATAGTATTGTCGTAATAATAACACTTACAAACGCGCCAAGTAAGAATGAATATAGCAATAAACGCTTGGGTTCTTTTTCGTATTTGTCTTTTACATAAATATAGAGAATAATAATAGCTACTGGAGCTAAAGATAAAGCGAGTAATAGCATATTATTTGATTAAGGAATTATGAGTTTTCAGCTTGATATGTTGTAATACTATTTGATAATATGCTTTGTTTGAAGGCACAAAATAATTGTCGGAACCTATATTTTCTATTAAATAATGAAAGTCGTTTATTGATACTAATTTAAGTGCTTCAACTTCTTCTCGTTGTAGTACTAATTGTGCTAGTTCTACTTTTAATTCTATTATAAATGTATGATGGAATTCATTGTCTATAATACCGTTGTCATAGGTTTGAAAACATTCAAAAACTCCAATTAGTTGCAAATCGTTTTCTAAAATATTTAAACCAATTTCTTCTTTTGTTTCACGAATAGCTGCTCCTTTAATCGTTTCGCCGGCATCAATATGTCCCGCAACCGAAACATCCCAAAGTAAAGGATAAATAGTTTTTGATGCTGCTCGCTGTGCTAATAAAATGTTTCCTGATTTTGTATAGAACCAGATATGCGCTGTATTATGGTAATAGCCTTTTTGGTGAATCACTGACTTTGAAACCGATTCTCCTGTTGGGTTGCCTTCTTTGGTTACAATATCAATATACTCTTCCATGTTAGGTTTTATTCAAAACAGAAGAAATACAACTAACGAGCTTTTTAAAGTCTTCTTTGGTATTAAATAAATGGCAAGATATCCTGATATAATTTCCTCTAAAAGACAAAAATATTTTTTGTTTTTGTAATTCTGCTTTAAAGATTTTAATATTTAAATTATCGGGTAGTTTTATTCCGAAGAGGTGGTTTGTTCTGTAATTAGCATTTTCAATAAAGCATCCCAGTTTTTGTAACTCTAAAACTGCATCTTTAGAAATGCTTTTGCAATATTCTTGAATAGCTTTTGGTGTCCATTTTATAATTTGCTTTAATGCTTCAATTTGCATTTTCACATAAATGAAATTTCCATGCTCACCAACCGAATAGCGATTTGCTAGTGGTTTATATTCTGGTTCATAATTAGTTAAACCTTTAAAATCCTCACTATCTAATCTGTTAGACCAGTTTTCTTCAATCGGTTTTCCATTGTCAAAATAACTACCGAAATAACCATAGCCACAGCCATAAGGACCAAATAACCATTTGTAACCAGCACAAATAAGAGCATCTGGTTGAATTTCTTTTACCGAAAAAGGTAATGCGCCAACAGATTGACTTCCATCGATAATTAGTAATGCATTATGTTGTTTTGCCTTTTTACTAATAGCTTTTAAGTTAAATAAATTTCCGTTAGACCAATGAATATGTCCTAATGCAATAACTGCAGTATTGTCGTTAATAGCAGCAAGAATATTCTCGTTTAATTGTTTTGGAATATTAGAATCTGATTTTGAAGATTCTACTGTTTTTATTGTAGCACTATATTTGTCGGCAAGTTTTTGCCATACATAAACATTACTAGGAAATTGTTCTTCAATAATTAAAATTTCATCATCTGATTTTAACCTAATATTATTAGCAACGCTTGATAAACCGTAAGAAGCAGAAGGAATCATTGCAATACGATTAAAATCATCTACATCGACAAGTTGTGCGAATAATTTTTTTAATTCTACAACAGGATCAAAGTAATCTGATATGGTAATTTTATAAGGTTTACTTTTTTGGAGGATGCCTTCAAAACCTGCTTCTTCAACAGCCTTAAATAATGGTGATTGCGCAGCAGTATTTAGATAGGTAATATCTTCTGGAATACTGAATAGATGTTTTTGAGGTTGCAAATTTTCTTTAAATTAAATTATTCAAAGTAACTAAACGTATCACCATCTTTAATTTTTAAGAGTGTTTCATAAATCATACGTATTACATTTTCAACATCTTCGCGATGCACCATTTCTACAGTGGTGTGCATATAGCGCAATGGTAATGATATTAATGCAGATGCAACGCCGCCATTACTGTAAGCAAAGGCATCAGTATCTGTTCCTGTGGCTCTTGATAATGCAGAACGCTGAAAAGGTATTTTCTTTTCTGAAGCCGTATCGATAATTAAATCACGCAGATTTTGTTGTACGGCTGGAGCATAAGCAACAACTGGACCTAGACCCATTTCCAGATGACCTTCTTTTTTCTTGTCAATCATTGGTGTTGTCGTGTCATGAGTAACATCGGTTACAATGGCTACGTCTGGTTTAATAGTGTGCGTAATCATTTCAGCTCCTCGTAATCCGATTTCTTCTTGCACAGAATTTGTAACGTATAGACCAAAAGGTAGTGTCTTTTTGTTTTCTTTAAGTAATCGCGCAACTTCTGCAATCATGAAACCTCCCATTCTGTTGTCTAAAGCACGACACACAAATTTATCACCATTTAAAACATGAAATTCGTCAGGATATGTAATAACGCAACCAACATGAACACCTAGTTTTTCAACTTCGGCTTTATCTTTAGCACCAACATCTATCGTAATATTATCAGGTTTAGGAGGTTCTTCTTTTACACGACTTCGTGTATGAATGGCTGGCCAACCAAAAACACCTTTAACGATGCCTTTTTTAGTGTGAATATTTACAATCTTACTTGGTGCTATCTGATGGTCGCTTCCACCATTACGAATCACGTAAATGAGTCCATTGTCTGATATATAATTAACATACCAAGAAATTTCATCAGCATGTCCTTCAATAACAACTTTATATTTTGCTTTAGGATTTATAACTCCTACAGCAGTACCGTATGTGTCTGTAATAAATTCATCCACATAAGGCTTCAAGTAATCCATCCACAATTTTTGCCCTTCCCATTCATAGCCTGTAGGAGCTGCGTTGTTTAAATATTTTTCTAAAAAGGCTAGTGATTTTTTATTGAGTATGCTCTTTTTTACCATAAGAAATATGCTTTTTTTAACGAATATAATTATGTCTCTAATATTTAGAGTATTTTGTAAAAATAATAGGATTTATTCAGTTATTACTATTCGTAAAAAATAATTTGTAACAAAAGGTGATATTTTAGAACTAATCCACTAATAAATATAATTTAAAACGTATAAAATGAAGTTAGTAATAAGAAATTTAACAAAGACATATAAAAATGGTGTTAAAGCTATTGATGATTTAGATTTAGAAATCGGAACAGGGATGTTTGGATTGCTTGGTCCAAATGGCGCAGGTAAATCTTCATTAATGAGAACGATTGCAACGTTGCAAAGCCCTGATTCTGGTACGATTACTTTTGGCGATATCAATGTACTTGAAGATAATATGTCTTTACGAAAAGTTTTAGGTTACTTACCACAAGCATTTGGAGTATATCCAAAAATGTCTGCGGAAGATTTGTTAGATTATTTTGCAACTTTAAAAGGCGTGAGTTCTAAATCTGATAGACAAGCTTTGATAAAAGAGGTTTTAGAGATTACTAATTTATATGATGTTAGAAAAAAACACGTTGCAGGTTATTCTGGCGGAATGAAGCAACGTTTCGGAATTGCACAACTTTTGTTAAACAATCCGAAATTAATTATCGTCGACGAACCAACTGCTGGATTGGATCCAGCCGAGCGTCATCGTTTTTTAAATGTCTTACGGGAAGTTGGAACAAATTGTACTGTAATTTTTTCAACACATATTGTAGATGATGTTAAAGAATTATGTAACGAAATGGCTATTTTAAATGGAGGACGAATTTTAAAACAAACGACTCCAATAGAAGCTACAAAAGGAATAAAAGGACAAATTTGGACAAAGGTAGTTGAACGTGATGATTTGGATGAAATAGAAGCTACCTACAATTTATTGTCATCTAACTACAATCAAGACAATACTTTAAATGTTAGAGTACATGCATTAGAAAAACCAGCAGACGATTTTAAACAATCTGAACCGCAATTAGACGATGTGTATTTTATTGCTTTAAAGCAAGACGAATCTGTGCTTGCATAATTAGCATTAACTAATCATTTAAAAAACAATACATGTTTTCTACAATATTTACACACGAATTAAAGTACTGGTTTAAAAAGCCAGCCTTTTATATATACCTAGCAATTTTCTTTTTGCTATCTCTATTTTTATCTGCAAGTTCTGCGGGTTTTTTCGATTTTCTTACAACAACAACAGGGTCATCTCAAATTGTTAATTCTCCTATGGGCGTTAATGGATTATTTAATGCATTAACAACGTTAATTTTCTTTTTATTTCCATCTATCGTTGGTGTTTCAATTTATAGAGATTATAAAAGCGACATGCATACCATTTTGTATTCTTATCCTTTTACAAAAGCCAATTATTTATTTGCTAAATTTTTCAGTGCTGTAACTATCGTAACGCTTATTGTATTTGCCATAGGAATTGCAATGATTATTGGTTTTAGACTACCTGGAACCAATGAAGATATTGTTGGTGCTTTTCGTTTTACGGCGTATTTACAATCTTATTTTGTTTATATAATACCTAATGTATTATTATTTGGAGCCATTGTCTTTGCTGTTGTAACCTTTACAAGAAATATAGCTGCTGGTTTTATTGCAGTTATTTTATTAATGTTAATTCAAGGTTTAATGGCTAGTTTGCTTTCAGACCCTGACCATAGATTTATTGCTGCACTTTTAGATCCCTACGGAGAACAAACGGCAAGTTATTATACGCGCTATTGGACAGTAGCAGAGCAGAATGAAGACCTATTGCCAATTAAAGGGGTAATAATTTATAACAGGTTATTATGGCTAGCTATTGGAGCAATAATTTTTGGATTCGTTTTTAAGTTTTTCAAATTTAGTCAGAATGCAATTTCATTTACATTTAGAAAACAAGAAGGAGAACGTATTACTAAAAGTAATTTTGGAGGCATTACAAGAATTAACTTACCTAAAGTTAATTACGATTTTTCTTTTCTTCAAAATTTAAAAACAACTTGGAAACTATCAAATATAGACTTTAAATACATTGTAAAAAGCTGGCCTTTTATTAGTATTGTTTTGGTTGGATTAATATTTATTTTAATAGGTCTATCTGAAGTAGGTAATATTTTTGGAACAGCCACACTTCCTGTAACATTAAAAATGTTAAGAGGAGGATCAGGTATGTTTTTAGCAATAAACATTTGTACATTTTTATATGCTGGTATGTTAGTGCAAAGAGCAAGAACTGCGAACACTGACCAAATACTCGATACAACGCCAATTCCCAATTGGACATTATTATTGTCAAAATTTATTGCGTTGTTAAAAATGCAATTATTATTGTTAGCTGTTATTATGGTGGCTGGAATAATATTTCAAATATATAAAGGCTTTTATAATTTCGAATTAGGACATTATATAAAAGAACTTTTAGGTTTAAGAGTTATTCACTTTGCAATTTGGGCATTATTGTCATTATTTGTCCAAACATTGGCTAGAAATCAGTATTTAGGATTATTCATTTTATTGGTGATTTCTATTGGGATGCCGTTTTTAAGTTTTGCTGGTATTGAGCAAGATATATTTAAATACAATCAAGGACCAGGTTTTTCGTATTCAGATATGAATGGCTATGGAACATCCGCTTCAAGGTATTTTATTTATAAATCTTATTGGTTATTAGGTGGATTGGTATTATTAATTCTTGCAGGATTATTTTGGGTTAGAGGATTGCCACATTCGTTTAAGGAACGTTTATCAATAGCAAAATCAAGATTTAAAGGCGTATCTCTAATTGCTCTTGTCGTATTCTTGATAGGGTTTTTAAGTTTAGGATTTAAGATTTATCATGAAAACAATATTGCGAATGTTAGAACTTCGAATAAAGAAACTGAAGAGCAAACAGTCGAATGGGAGAAGACATATAAAAAATACGAAAACGCAATTCAACCAAGAATTGTTGCAGTAAAAGCGGATGTAAATATTTTTCCAAAGGAGTTAAATTTTGAAGCCAAAGCGAATTATATAATGGTTAATAAGTCTAACCAAGCTATAGATAGTATCTTATTAAATCATAACGATTATCCAAGTACGTTTAAGTTTAATAAGGAAAATACGTTAGTGTTAGAAGATAGTTTATACAATTTCGATATTTATAAACTAAATACATCGTTACTTCCAGGTGATAGTTTAGAATTAGACATTACAGTACATAACAAACCAAATACACTATTGCGACCATTCTCTCCAGTAATAGGAAATGGAACTTTTATAAATAATTTTCAAATATTCCCAACTTTAGGGTACGATCAAGGAGCTGAATTGCAGGATAACGAAACGCGTAAAAAATACGACTTGCCGCCAAACGAGTTAAAACCTCATCCATCAGATTCTACTGCATTAGCAAATACTTATATATCTAAAGATTCAGATTGGATAGATTTTGAAGCTACAGTAAGTACTTCTGAAGATCAGATTGCTATTGCTCCTGGTTATTTACAAAAAGAATGGATAGAAAATGGGCGTCGTTATTTTTATTATAAAATGGATAGTAAAATTTTAAATTTTTATGCATTTAATTCGGCTAAATACGAAATTAAAAAAGACAAATGGAATGATGTAAATCTCGAAATATATTACCATAAAGGGCACGAATATAATTTGGATAGAATGATGAAAGGGATGAAAACATCTTTAGATTATAATTCAAAAAACTTTAGTCCGTACCAGCATAAACAATTACGAATTGTTGAGTTTCCAGCAGGAAGTTTTGCACAATCATTTCCGAATACAATTCCATTTGCAGGAGATGCAGGTTTTATAGCAGACGTCGATGATACAGAAGAAGGTGGCGTAGATTATCCTTTTGCAATTACAGTACATGAAGTGGCACATCAATGGTGGGCACACCAAGTTATTGGAGCAGATGTTTTGGGAGCTACGATGTTATCAGAAAGCTTATCGGAATATGTATCGCTTAAAGTTCTAGAACACCAGCAAGGCAAAAGTAAAATGCGTAAGTTTTTAAAGAAAGCTTTAGACGATTATTTAACACGACGTACGTTTGAGCAAAAGCGAGAAAAACCATTAATGTATAACGATGGTCAAGGTTATATTCGCTACCAAAAAGGCTCTTTAGTGTTTTATGCATTGAGTGATTACATTGGCGAAGATGTTTTAAATGGCGCCTTGAAAACCTACGTAGAAAAGGTGAAGTTTCAAGAAGCTCCTTATACAACGTCCATAGATATGGTAAATCATATTAAAACTGTTACACCAGATTCGTTGCAGTATGTTATTAAAGATATGTTCGAAACAATTACGCTTTATAAAAACAGAATAGTTGACTCTGAAGTTACCGAATTAGATAATGGAAAATTTCAAGTCGATATTGAGTTTAGCGTTAGCAAGTATAGAAACGATGAAAAAGGAAAACGTTTTTATGGTGAAAAAGTTGGAGATTCATTAATATATCAAGCTGAAGGGAAGAAAAGACCCGAGTATTCTGTGATACTAGCAGATTATATTGATATAGGAATTTTTGCCGAAGATGAAGGCGAAGATGGTGAAAAGAAAGAGGTAGAGCTATATTTAAAAAAGCATAAGGTTACCGAAATTAATAATAAAATCACAATTATTGTCGATAGAAAACCTACAGAAGTAGGAGTAGACCCTTATAATAAACTCATCGATACAAGCTCTGAAGATAATAGAAAAGAGTTTTAAATTCGATTAAAAATTGAGTATAAAAAACTCATAAGTTCAAAAGCTTATGAGTTTTTCTTTTTGCTATTATTTGCAAGCGAGTAATATTAGGAATAATTTAGAGTTTATACGTTTGTAAATTATTAATTTTGAAGAATTATTGCTCCAATGATTTTGCTCATGAATTATTTAAAATATTTATATATTCTTTTGCCAGTTTTTGTTTTTTCTCAAGTAGAAGAAATACAACAAGACTCGCTTGTCTATGACGATTATGAATATATCTTGGTTAAAGGAGATTCTGTAGCAACATCAGCAATAAATCTGCGCGAAGTTATGTTGTTACATAAGCTGAAGTTTGATAGTAAAACAGACAGAAAACGCTATTTGATTTTAAGAAGAAAAACGATCAAAGTATATCCTTATGCAAAATTAGCAGCTCAACGTTTAGATTCGCTAAATAAACGATTGGCTAGAATAAAAAATAAAGGTGCTAGAAATCGCTATACAAAAAAAATTCAGAAATATATAGAAGGTGAGTTTTCAGACGAATTAAAAAAATTCACTAGAACCGAAGGCCAAATACTAGTTACTTTAATTCATAGACAAACTGGTATTACAACATTCGAACTTGTTAAAGAATTACGTAATGGTTGGCGAGCTTTTTGGTATAATAACACAGCAAATCTGTTTAATATTTCTTTAAAAACAGAATTCGATCCATTAAATAATAAAGAGCATTATCTAATTGAAGATATCCTGCAACGTAATTTTCAAAGTGGTAGACTAGAACGACAAGAATCACCTTTAGAATTCGATTTTTATGATCTTACAAACAAATGGTTAAAACCGGATACTAATGCGAGTACAAAGTAAAAAGGAAGAACTTTTAAATGCCATGACTCATGGTATTGGTGCTTTGCTTGGTATTTCGGGGCTTGTGTTGCTTATTGTTTATCAAACGAATAAAACCGATTGGAGTTTATTTGGTGTAACTGTTTATGGCGTGTCAATCATTGTTTTATTTACGGCATCAACACTCTATCATGCAATAAAAGGCGAAAACCGAAAACATTATTTCAGAATTATAGATCATATAAGCATTTACTTTCTAATTGCCGGAACTTATACACCAGTTTTGTTAATTTTACTTTTGGAGAGTAAAGGTTGGCCATTATTTTGGATTGTTTGGGGAATTGCCGCTTTCGGAATTATTTTAAAATTATTTTTCACCGGACGTTTCGAGATATTCTCAACCTTGCTATATCTTGTTATGGGCTGGCTCATTGTATTTGATTTTTCAAAATTATCTGATGTTATGCATAGTCAAGGTGTATTATGGCTATTTGCAGGTGGCTTATTTTATACAGTTGGTATTATTTTTTATGTCATTGAAAAGATTCCTTATAACCACGTAATCTGGCATTTATTTGTTTTATGTGGTGCCATTTGTCATTTTTTTATGATTTTTAATTATGTAATTTAAAATGATAGAAATTAAAGTAGCAAATAAACAGTCTGATTACGTATTAATTGCACAATTGGCAGACACCATTTGGCGACATCATTATATTCCAATTACGGGAATTGGGCAAGTAGAGTATATGCTTAATAAATATCAATCTGCCGATGCTATTTCTAAACAAATCGAAGAAGATGGTTTTGAATATTTTATATTGACTTTCGAAAAAAACGCTGTAGGTTATATTTCTATTAAAAAGGAAAAAGCCACACTTTTTTTGAGTAAGATTTATGTTTTAAGCGATTATAGAGGAAAGAAAATAGGCAAAACCGCAATGCAGTTTATTGAAAATAAAGCCAAAGAATATCATTTAAAGACTATTATGTTAACCGTAAATAAGGGTAATGTCAATTCTATTAAAGCTTATGAGAAATTAGGTTTTGTTAATGTTGGTGCTTTAGTAAAAGATATTGGTGATGGTTTTGTTATGGATGATTACAAAATGGAGAAAACCATATAATCTAGCCTTTTATCACATACTGATATTGCTCAAAAAAATCTTCAAACTTGCTCATTGTTTCGTTAAAGAATTCCATAGTATCTCGCCACGTATTTTTGTTATGAATAGACACTTTTTGATCTAAAGGAACATAAACCCTTGAGATTTCTTTGCCATTTTCTAAATAAAACACGTCTTCAAAAATTGCTTCTGGTAAATGATCATCTTGTAAAATAGATTTTAAAGATTGCAGTTTTTCCCAGTAATTTATTCTGTTTTCCAAATCATCTTCAATATCTAATGCGACCAAAGCACACTTTGTGTCAAAATGAAATTTAAAGGCAAGCCCTTTAATTTTTGTATCGTATAAAATCCATTTTCTTGGGAATGATTTACCGAAGCTCGTCCAGAATTCTTCTCTTATTTGTTTTGATTCTTCTTTGCTAAACATAATTTTTGTCATTCTGCGCTACGACGCAGAATCCATTTTTTTACCAGTCAATTGATAAATCTTTCCATTCTTTATTTTCTTGTTCTGCTAAATCTATTTTCCATTGTCGATTCCAATTTTTAAATTGTTTTTCTCTTTTAATTGCATCATTAACATATTGAAAATGTTCAAAATAGACTAACTTATTTAAACCGTACTTTTTTGTAAAACCTTCAATTAATTTGTTTTTATGCTCGAACATTCGTCTTTCTAAATCATTAGTCATTCCTATATACAAAGTACCATTTTTCTTGTTAGTAATAATATAAGTATAGTATTGATGATAATTACCTTTCATAATTTTATGGATTCCGCATCAAGTGCGGAATGACAGGACGTTTGCTAAACATTAAATAAAGTAAGCAATCACAATAGCTAGAACAATCGCAATAAGTTTTGATAAATTAAATTTATGCCCTTCACTACTTTCAAACAGAATAATGGTCGAAATATGTAAAAAGATTCCAATTACAAAAGCATTAATATAGTTTGTGTATTCAGCTAGACTACTAACATTATTAGATATAATAGTTCCTAGAGGTGTCATAAAAGCAAACACAATTAAAAAAAGAACTGTTTGTAGTTTGTTAAATTTTGAGTCGTATAAAAATCCTGTAATAAGTATGGCAATAGGTATTTTATGAACTAAAACACCATAAACCATATCATTGTGCTGGTTTATTGGGAAACCCTCTAAAAAACTGTGAATACATAAACTTATAAAAAGTAACCATGGAAATGTATTGTTGAGTTTGTTTACGTGTAAATGCCCATGTTCTGCACCTTTAGAGAGCGATTCTAAAAATAACTGCATAACAATACCAGACATAATTAAAATACCAGTGAGCTTCCCTTCAAGATGATGATATACTTCTGGAAGTAATTCGAAAAGTGTAATCGCTAATAAAAATGCACCACTAAAAGACAGAAGTAATTTTGTGTTTTTACTATTTCTGTTTTTCGTTAAGGTTACAATTAGAGCACCAAAAATCACGGCATATATTGGGAAAAGGTATTTATTCATTTATTTAAAAATCATAATTAGGCGTTCAGAATTTTTAGCATCAAAATGGTTTAATTTATAATCACCAAAAACATCAATTAATTGCACATCTGCTAATTCGAAAAAACGATTAAAATCATCAAGAGTAAAAGCTCTTACACGTTCTTGAAATGAAAAGACTTTATCTTCAGCTTCAAAACTTATATCTTTTATAATATAACCATTTTGTACATATCGTTTTTGATTAAAAGTGATACCATCAACAATTTTTTGATTTTCAGGAACAAGTGATTCAATAACCTGTTGCGAATTCATAAAATCGATAACACCGAAACCAGTTTCATTTAAATCAGATTTGATAGCTTTAATAGTTTCTAAATTGTTTTCCTCTTTATTAAAATACCCAAAACTGGTAAAGAGATTAACAATAGCATCGAATTTTTCGTTGTAAGGCTTACACATATTATGTACATCGAAATGAAGCGTGTCATTTTCAAACTTTTTTGCAAAAGCAATACTGTTTATTGATAAATCGACACCAGTAACATTATAACCAATCGTGTTTAAATATCGCGAATGACGCCCTTTGCCACAGGCTAAATCAAGTATTCGCGCTCCTTTAGGAATGTTTAAATAATTGGTAAGATTGTCCATAAACATTTGCGCTTCGGTTTGATTTCTTTCTTTATATAGAAGATGATAATAAGGCGTATCGAACCATGAAGCGTACCAAGATGTTTTGTCTTTTATCATAAATGCATGTGTAACACTACAAAAATACTTTATTTTTGCAATCTATTTCATGTAAGTAATGGAGAATAATTTTAAAATGGTAGCCAAAACCTTATTTGGTTTTGAAGAGTTGTTGGCAAACGAACTTAAACAATTAGGGGCACAAGATGTGAAAATTGGTATTCGTAATGTAAGTTTTGCTGGCGACAAAGGCTTTATGTATAAAGCCAATTTAGGTTTGCGAACTGCCATTAAAATTTTAAAACCCATTAAAACGTTTAGAGTTTTAAACGAGCAAGATTTATACAATCAGGTGTATAAAATGTCTTGGGAGAAATATTTGAAACCTACAGGAACTTTGGCTATAGATGCAACGGTTCATTCAAACATATTTACACATTCTAAATACATTGCATATAAAACAAAAGATGCTATTGTAGATAAGTTTAGAGACTTAACAAAAGAGCGACCTAATGTAGATTTACGCTTCCCTGATTTAAAAATTAATGTGCATATAGATAGACAAGTTTGCACCATTTCTTTAGATAGTTCAGGCGAATCCTTACATAAAAGAGGCTATAAAACTGCAACTAATATAGCGCCTATTAATGAAGTTCTTGCAGCTGGTTTGGTCATGCTTTCTGGTTGGGATGGACAAACTGATTTTATGGATCCTATGTGTGGAAGTGGAACTATTTTAGCCGAAGCCGCCATGATTGCCTGCAATATTCCGCCAAGTTTAATGCGAAAAGAATTTGCTTTTGAGCGTTGGCAAGATTGGGATGTCGAGTTGTTTGAAAAAATTGAAGAATCTTTATTAAAGAAAACACGTGATTTTCATCATAAAATAATTGGGTATGATAAATCTCCAAGTGCGACAAGTAAAGCAAGAGATAATATTAAAAATGCACATTTAGATGAATTTGTTACGATACAACAGCAAGATTTCTTTAAAACTCAAAAAGCGGGCGACCAGAAACTACATATGGTATTTAATCCACCTTATGGAGAGCGTTTAGATATCGATATGGAATCTTTTTATAAAGACATAGGCGATACGTTAAAACAAGGCTATGCTAATACCAATGCCTGGTTTATTACCTCAAACCTCGAAGCGTTAAAGCATGTTGGACTACGACCTTCAAGAAAAATACATTTGTTTAACGCCAAGCTAGAATCGCGTTTGGTAAAGTACGAAATGTATGCAGGTAGTAAGAGAACGAAGTTTCAGAAGTAAATTGGTTTTACGCTTATCGGTCTTGTGTAGGTTAGTTACGTGTTTAAGTAACTAATTTAGTAAACATAAACGAACGCGAGAAAATAATTCCGCAGGAATTTTCCAAATAAGCACTTGCCAAAGCAATTAAATATACACTTTGTTGGCTGTAGTTTAATTAATTTTTCCTAATTCTACATCCAACCAAGCTCACGCAATGCCCATGAGGAATTCCAAATTTTAGTCATACTCATAACCTTGTTCTCATGATTCATTTTTATAGCATAAACATAATCTGTGTTTGTAGTTTTATTGCTTGGTGGTATTGGCCCTCCATCACCAGAATGTGTACCTGTAAATGTGGCAAAAAATAATGCCGTATTATTTGATTCATCATAAGCAGAAGAATGCACTTTATATGAACAACCAGGCGTTGTAACTGTACCTAAACCTTGCATCCAATTGACATAATCTTCAAGTTTTGTAATATCTGCTAGAGGCTCGCTTTGAGCATTGAATTTAGCATTTTCTATGGCATAATTTTTACAGGCACCCCATCCTTTTGCAGATTCACAATTGTGGAAAAATGTTGTCGCGTTTTCAAAAGCTTTCATAATTTTATATTTTAAATGAATGATTAATTAATATTCTAAATGTAATACAATTTATTTTATTCTTATTTAGATGTACTATAGTTTTCGAATGACTGCCAACTTTAATGATATGAAATCGTTAATGATTTATATCAGACGATAAACGAAGTTCGATTTTAAAATTTTTAGACGCAATAGTTTGATTATTAACTTTTAATCCTATCGTACATATCGAACAATGCTTGATTGTTAATAGTGATATTTCCTTTTAAACTATCAAGATCTATAATAAGTATAATGATAGATGCAAATGCCATCGAAAGTGAAAGTACTAAAGCCCAATTAGTTTTTTCTGCTTTACCAAGTAAGTAGCCCACTTCAAACATTGCAATTATAATTAATGACATAAGTGCAATCCAAATTAAGTTTGGTATTCGATCTATGAGTGCTTTCGAGACTCGTTTGGTTTGATTATCAAACATTTCGTTAACAGCATCTATTAAAAGTGCATTAATTCGTGAATCGCCTTCGTTCTCTTGCGTCATTTTAGTAATTAATAACCACATGTTATTTTGAAGCACTTCTGCTTTTTTTATACCCTCTTGAGCTTTGTCAGGATTATCTATTATCCAGAATCTAACCTCTACATAATCTACCAATACCTTTTTTAATTGGTCATTATAAGGTTGTGCAACCAATCCAGCTCTCAACCAACTAGTTTCGATAGAATTTACTTCTTCTAATAAAAATTGTTTTCTGGCATCAAAACGATTTGAGCTTAAATTAAAAGTAAATGCTAGCATAAATGCTAGCAATCCTAATGTCGCACCAACCAAGGTGTTTATTGAAGAATCATCTTCATTAATAATACGTTTTTTACGCCATCTTGCAAAAGTTATGCCTCCTTTTACAGAAATAATAATGATTAATACAATACCAATATATATTGCCCAAAGTGGTAATATTGAGAAAAGATAATTGTTCATGAATAAATTTGATGTTATTGGTTGCTCTAAAATACTATTTTTAATTTAGATGCTAAAGGATTAGTTCTTTGAAATCATTTTTTTATATAAGCAGAAATTTGATTGTTATGATTTTTGTCGAATTCTTGTTTAGTATTTGAATTATTGGATTAGTTTTTATCCCAATAAGGAACCAATAATATTGCTAGAAGTATAATATATGGTTACCAATTAATAATTCTCTATTAATTGTTTTGTGTGATGTTCTGTATGATAGGCTGTCCACATAATAATCTCCCGAACTGGCATTTTACCCATTAATGGATGCGGTAAAATTACAGTATCTAAATTCTTGTCAGATAATTTTTTGGTTTTGTATTGCAGTTTTTTACTTTCTACTTTTAATCTGTTTATAAGGTATTTTTTCTCTTTAATGGTCGGGACTTTCATGTCTTTTGAATATGGAGATAATTTACCTTTTGGAACATCTTTTAACCGTTCTTGATACCTGGTTACTACGGTTTGATAATCCCTAACGTCTCTATTTGCTTTTCCAAACTTGTATCGCAACACAAATGTTGGTAGACTCAAAGCATTGTTAAGCGGTTTTATACTTTGTAGTAAATGTAGTACTTGTTGGCCACTAGTCCACTTTTCGCTAGGACCAGTTTCCCAGTTATCAATACTTTGGTTATTTAGCCAATTAAATAATGCTTGATTTTTTTCTTCAATTAAATCTGCAATAGCTTCTTTATCCATAAAAAAATAAAATTTACATGGAAAAGATACATAAATTTTAGGTTACTTTTAGAAGTAAGATTAGAATATAAACCTCGTTATAGAGTCTTATAAAGTTCTGAATATTGACTAATCATGTTATTAATGTCAAAAACTTTTGCCCTTATTTTACATTTTGTAGCTACTTCTTTAGCGTAATCCTTATCAGCAAAAACACTGATTAATTTATTTCCAAGGTCTTTAGAGTCATTATTTTCAAATAAAATACCATAGTCTAAAACTACTTCACTCAGACCAGGTACATTAGATGCTAAAAATGGTTTGCCACTCGCAAGACCTTCGACACTCGATAATGATAACCCTTCAAAATGACTAGATAACACAACAGCATCGACACTTTTTAATAATCTGGGTACATCATTTCTTACTCCTAAAAAGAGAACGCGGTTATTTAAATTAAGTTCTTTAGATAAGGCTTCGTTTTTTAATTTTAAGGGGCCGTTTCCAACAAGTAATAGGTAAACATTATCCGGAAGATGTTTTAAAGAATTTATTAAAGTTTCCTGATTTTTCTGTGGCGTAAAGCTTGAAACTTGAATAATTACTTTAGAATCTTCAGGAATATTTAATTCGCCTTTAGTATATTTTTTTGCATTATTTATTTCTTTAAGGTCAATACCATTGTATATTTTAGTGACATTGTTGAATTTTTTTCCAAGATGTTTTTTAAGACTTGTATCAACCGAATCTGAAATACTAATAATTTTATTGTAGCTTTTATATAAAATTCTATCTGTAAATTTTAGTAAAGGAATATTTCTTCTTCTATTGGTTGTATTATGTTCTGTGTAAATAAGTTTATGATTTTCACTGCTTATAATTTTTGCTAAAGAAACCCAATATAATGATGGAAAAAGATGCACGTGAATCACCTCGTATTTTTTCATTATTTTTTTCAGTTTAAAAACAAATATTGGATTGTAGAGTGAACCGCTTGTCGATAAAGATAGAATGTTAATTTCTGGATATTCTTCTAGTTTTTTTAAAAATGGAGATTCATTTTTTTGTAATAATAAAACATCAATTTTAATACCAATTTTATGAAATTTTATAGCTGTATCTACTAAAAGTTTTTCTGCACCGCCAGCAATAAGACTATTTATAACGTGTAATACTTTCATTATTCTTCAATAATTTCTTCACTCTCTTTTATTTCTTCTAAAGCTGTTTCTTTAGCTTTATCTTTTTTGTAAAAGGGTATTAAGTATGATATGTTATAGCCTATTCCAAAACCAAAACCGCCGCTATCGTATGTTTTATTAAAGCCAGGAATGTATATGTTTTCGAAATTATCTGGTTCGGTTTCGCTTAATAACATTTTAAATTGAACATTTAAACCAAAATAAAGGTTGTTTAAAACTTCGGCTTTGATTCCAAAAATAAGTTCTGCCCAAATAGCTGTTAGTCCATCAAAATCTTTAGCTTCATCAGAAGAAAATTGAGGTGTCCAGTATTGATTTTGCGAATACACTAAATAGCTATTTCTTGTATGACTAAACGTGCTTGCTCCAACACGAAAACCACTATAAATCATATTTTCCATATCGAGCCAGTTTTTATATAAATTATAATCTACACCAGCTTTAAGATAGCTTCCTGTGGTAGTTACATTTAAAAAATCTGTTGATGTTGTTTTTTCTTCTATACCAATTTCAGTAGCTAAATATATTTTACGTGTTAACCTATAATCTGCATTAATTTCAAAACCTTTGTAATCGTCATCAATGAATGAGCGTATAGGTTTGCTTAAATCTGCACCAATTCTCAAACCATATTTGTTTTGAATTTTAATCGAATCATTTATTGCACTTACAACACTATCATTTTGTGCATTACCAGAGACACAAAACAGTAGCATTAATACAATGCTATTAATGAAATATTTTATAATGTGCTGCTTTTTCATCATCTACTGATAAGTTATCGTTTACAGATTGTATTAGTTGTATCCAGTTATCGCCATCGTCTTCTTGGCTAACGATAACATTTTTAAAGGTGTCTTTATATCCACATGCACGAGAAACATATATTTCTTCGGTAGCATAATCTATTGTTAAAATATCTTCGTTCCCATAAATAATATCATCACTTGTGTCGTCAGGTGTACCATTATCGTCATAAACGTAATCTTTATGAAGTTTATATTCGGTTATTGAAGCATCAGTTCTTAATGGTAATACCAAAGAATCTGTAGTAGCAATATTATAATTTTCTAAAACATCAGGGTTGTCAACACCTTGAACTCTTAAATTAAAAGCGTTTTTTGTGCTTTCTTGATTTGAGATGTCATAGAGACGAATAATTATTCTAGGCGTTGTTGGTGTTGTTTCTGCGCAGATATCATCGCGTTCACAACCGGAATTACCAACAATTATTACTAAGAGTATGAGTAAACTTATTTTCTTCATAAATATTTTAACTATCGTTTCTCCAAAAGTACAACATTTTCTACATGAAAAGTTTGTGGAAACATGTCTACAGCTTGAGTTTTTACGACTTTATACATCGCATTCATTAACGCTAAATCTCTTGCCTGTGTTGCGCTGTTGCAACTTACATAAACTATCCTTTTTGGCGAGATGTTTAGTATTTGATTTACAACATCCTTATGCATGCCGTCGCGTGGTGGATCGGTAATAATCACCTCTGGTTGGCCATGTTTATTAATAAAATCTGCATTAAATACATTTTTCATGTCCCCAACATAAAAGTCAACGTTATCAATTTTATTTAATTGTGCATTTTCTTTGGCAGCAATAATAGCGTCAGGAACAGATTCGATGCCAACTACTTTTTTAGCTTGTTTGGCAACAAATTGTGCTATGGTTCCAGTTCCTGTATATAAATCGTAAACCAATTCTTCTCCGGTTAAACCAGCAAAATCGCGTGTAATTTTATAGAGCTCGAATGCTTGTTCTGAATTTGTCTGATAAAATGATTTGGCATTAATTTTAAATTGCAAACCTTCCATGGCTTCAAATATATGATCCTGACCATTATAGCAAATCACATCTTGATCGTAAATCGTATCGTTTGCTTTTTCGTTAACAATGTATTGTAATGAAGTTAGCTGTGGAAATTTTTCAGCTAGAAAATCTAATAGTAATTCGCGTTTTATTTTGTCTTCTTTAAAAAACTGAACCACTACCATTATATCTCCAGTTGAAGATGTACGAATCATGAGTGTACGCAATAATCCTGTTTGATTACGAGTATTAAAAAACTCTAATTCATTTTCAAGCGCAAATTGTTTGACGGCATTTCTTATGTCGTTAGAAGGATCTGCCTGAAGCCAACATTTTTTCACATCCAAAATTTTGTCCCACATGCCTGGAATATGAAATCCTAAAGCATTACGATCACCTAAATCGGTATCAGATTGAATTTCTTCAACAGTCAGCCAACGACTATCACTAAACGAAAATTCCATTTTGTTTCTGTAAAAATACTGTTCAGCAGAACCTAGAATAGGACTGACGTTTGGTAACTCAATATGTCCAATTCGGGTTAGGTTATTTACAACTTCGTTTTGTTTGTATTCCAATTGAAATTTGTAATCCATGTGTTGCCATTTACAACCACCACAAGTTCCAAAATGGTCGCATTCAGGTTCAGTACGTTTATCAGATAGTTTATGGAATACAGTTGCTTTTCCTTCGTAATATGATTTACGTTTTTTAAATGTCTGAACATCTACAACATCTCCAGGAACTGCATTTGGTAAAAATATGACACGTCCATCTGGCGCTTTTGCAACTGTTTTACCTTTTGCTCCTGCATCAATAACTTCTACGTTTGTAAAAACTTGTTTTTTTGTTTTTCTTCTAGACATGCTGCAAAAATAATAATAGCAACAAATAAACATGTGAGTAAATTGAATTATCTTTAAGAAACTTCAAATTAAAATGAACCTTTATCTTTTTTTAACGTCTTTAAAGTATAAGTCAGGATTTATTAATGAATAAAAAAGAAGCAGTAATTGATGGAAAGCTAGTTTTAGGGTATCAATCTGGAAACTTAAAGGCTCTTTCAATATTAGTAAAACGATGGCATCTGAAATTTTGCAAAAAAGCATATTGGATTGTTAAAGATGCTGATTTGTCTAAAGATATTGCACAAGAGAGTTGGACTACCATTATTGATAAGATTGGCACATTAAAAGATGTGTATAGTTTTGGAGGTTGGGCATTACGAATTGTGTATTCAAAATCTTTAGATGCATTGAGACATAAAAGTAAAGAGCGTATTAAACAGGAAGAATTTGTAAAAGATGAAGCTACATTTAGTGAAGATTATAAAGAAAAAGATAATCAACTTAAAAGCAAACTTTTAAGGGCAATTCAAAGCTTACCAGTGCAACAACAAATAGTAATTAAGCTGTTTTATGTGGAAGATTATTCGCTAAAAGAGATAAGTAAAACATTAAGTATATCTGTAGGAACAGTAAAATCAAGATTGTTTCATGCAAGAGAAAAATTAAAACAACATTTAAAATATAGAAATTATGAAAAATAATAGAGAAGACATCGACAAATTAATTAAAGATACCTTAACTCAAGAAGAAGCAAAATTCTATGATGAGTTAGACGAGCAGAATGTACTAGAAATGGTATTCGGTTTGTTTAAAGGAAAAAACAAATGGATTATGATTTTAATGAATATAGTAACTATTTTAGTTTTTGGTGTATTTGTGTACTGTGTTGTCCAGTTCTTTAATACGGATATCACCAATGAACTCATTAAATGGTCTATTATTGGAACATTTTGTATGTTAATAGTTAGTATGCTGAAAATGTTTGCTTGGATGCAAATGGATAAAAATGCGATACTACGTGAACTTAAACGATTAGAATTACAAGTATCTTCACTGTCAGGAAAAATGTCCTAATTAGATTTTTGCAAACAACTTATATTTAGTAATTTGCACGTTCTAGGGATGATTTCTTTCCCACGCTGAATTTTCGGACACTTCGAAAGGATAAAGGTAGATAAGGAATGGATATTTTATTCATTTATTAAATTATTTTTAAAATGGCAGTTTTAGACCAATTAACGTCGCAAGAAGCGATGGATTTAGAAAACAAGTATGGCGCACACAATTACCATCCACTTCCAGTAGTATTGAGTAGAGGAGAAGGTGTTTATGTTTGGGATGTTGAAGGAAAAAAGTATTACGATTTTTTGTCGGCATATTCAGCAGTAAACCAAGGACATTGTCACCCAAAAATTGTTGGAGCAATGGTAAATCAAGCTCAAAATTTAACGTTAACATCAAGAGCATTTTATAATGATGTTCTTGGAAAATACGAAAAATTCGCAACAGAATATTTTGGATTTGATAAGTTGTTACCAATGAATACAGGAGCTGAAGCTGTTGAAACGGCTTTAAAGTTATGTAGAAAATGGGCTTATGAAGTAAAAGGAATCGATGAAAATGAAGCAGAAATAATTGTTTGTGAAAACAATTTTCACGGACGGACAACAACAATCATTTCTTTTTCTAACGATCCAGTAGCTCGTAAAAACTTTGGTCCTTATACCAAAGGATTTATTAAAATAGAATATGACAATCTTGAAGAGCTAGAATCTGTTTTAAAAAACAACACCAATGTTGCAGGGTTTTTAGTCGAACCAATACAAGGCGAAGCAGGTGTTTATGTTCCTTCTGAAGGCTATTTAACAAAAGCTAAAGCTTTATGTGAGCAGTATAATGTATTGTTTATAGCAGACGAAGTTCAGACCGGTATAGCAAGAACGGGAAAATTACTTGCTGTAGATCATGAAAATGTAAAACCAGATGTTCTAATTCTTGGAAAAGCATTATCAGGAGGCGCATATCCAGTTTCTGCAGTATTGGCAAATGATGACATTATGAATGTTATAAAGCCAGGAAATCATGGTAGTACCTTTGGAGGGAATCCAGTTGCTGCAGCTGTTGCAATTGCGGCATTAGAAGTTATTAAAGATGAGTCTTTAGCAGAAAATGCTGAAACTCTTGGTCAATTATTTAGAAGTGAAATCAATAAATTTATAGAAACCAGTACTATTGCAACTCTAGTAAGAGGTAAAGGTTTACTTAATGCAATTGTTATTAATGATACAGAAGATAGTGACACAGCTTGGAATATGTGTATGGCATTACGAGATAATGGTTTGCTAGCAAAACCAACACATGGTAATATTATTCGTTTTGCTCCGCCTTTAGTAATGAATGAAGAGCAATTGTTAGATTGTGTGTCTATAATTATAAAAACGTTGAAACAATTTGAAGCTTAATCTTAAAGCTTGAATAAATAAAAAAAGGCAACCAATTTGGTTGCCTTTCTTATTTATTAAAATTTTTATTACTGAAATTGCTCCATGGCATCATTGTATTGATCCATGATACCATCATACCCAATAGTAGAGAACATATAAACAACGTAAATCAAATAAATAGCACTTAATATAACTCCTATTAATGCTAGTATTTTTCCTGTTTTTACATTTTGAAATCCAGTATATCCTTCAGGATTCTCTGCATATAATGCTGTCGCTTTCTTTGCCAAAACTAAAGCAATAACACCTAGTATTAATCCAATAAATCCATAGCAACAGCATGTTACTAATGATAAGATTCCTAATACTAAAATAAGTGTTGAATTTGGTAATTTTTGTTGTTCCATGTGTTCGTTTTTAATATGTTATTTTAATTAAATAGCTTCCTATAATTATGATGGCGTTTAAAATAATTAACCCCATTTTAATTTTTTGACTATACTTAAATTTTTTAAAGAGACTAAATATAATAAAAAGCACCAATATAATAATAGTATAAATTGCTGGATACATTTTAAAGGCAGCTAAAAACTCACCTTGAAATACTAATACTAAAGATCTTTGCATACCACAACCAAGACATTCTATACCAAAAAGTTTTTTATTTAAACATGGTAACATAAACTGTTCTTGCAAGGTCATTAGTTAATTTTAAGAGAATCAAATGTATAAAAATCTTCAGAGTTAATTATATATATTATTTTTGAATTTCAACTATAATAAAATGAATACTAAAATAAATTACCTTTTACTTATAATTGGAGGAATTATAGCTTTATATGCTAATTCTGGAGAACAACAAAATGAATATTTTTTGATTGTAGGTATTGTGCTATTCGTGATTGGTATTTATCGAATTGCTCGTACAATACCTAGTAAGACTGACGTTGAAGATTATGGTGACGATAATGTAAATAGAGATTAATGAGTTTTAAACTAGGAGATTCTGTGATGGTGCTAGATGAAGATTTATCTGGTACAGTTACAGAAATAAGAGGTAATTCAATAATTATTGAAACAGATGATGGCTTTTTATTGAGTTTTAGCAAAACAGAATTGGTTAAAAATAATGTAGGTTCTGATTTAAAACAAAAGCTGTTTACTAACACAAATGCACAATCTGTAATTTCTGAAAAAGAAACAGTTTCAAAACATAAGCAAAAGCGAGTAAAAGCTAAAGAGCGTTACGAAGCTACTATAGAAATTGATTTACATATCAATCAATTGGTGAAATATTCTAAAGGAATGTCGAATCATGAAATGCTTACTTTGCAACTAGATACAGCAAAAAGACAACTTGAGTTTGCCATAAGCAAACGCATTCCGAAAATAGTATTTATTCATGGTGTTGGAGAAGGTGTTCTTAAAGTAGAATTAGAATATCTTTTTGGTCGATATGACGTAAAATTCTATGATGCCAATTACCAAAAATATGGTTCTGGAGCAACCGAAGTTTATATATACCAAAACCCTAAAAGCTAATTAAAATCTGGTGTGACTTCTCTTGTGTCAGAAGTAGCAGCATCACTCAAGGTTCCAAAATCAAAAAGATCTTGGGCAATAATTCCTAAGTCAACATTTTCTACAATCAAATTAATCTCATAAGTTTGTTGTATAGTATGTTCTCTATAAGCAGTTGCAGGAACTGTCGTTGCAATTTCTATATTTAAATAATCTGCCCCAACCTCATTGTTAGTCACATCGTTTAGAGGGTTTTGATCTTGTGTATTATTTTCTTCGTCTCGGGTTAAAACGTTATCACCATCGTCGTCATCGTCTAAATAGTCAGGAATTGTATCACCATCAGTATCTTGGGCATTTGCTAGACCTTCACTTTGTGTGTATTCTGGTTTTTCTGTAACTGTTCTTACATTATCGCCATCGTCATCATCGTCTAAATAATTTGGTATACCATCATTATCTGTATCATCATCGTCTAAATCACCATTTCCATTAATATCTTCGAATTCTGCTGGGATACCATCATTATCATCTTCAGTTAAAATAGTAGTAATTGTAACGGTACCAGAAAGGCTTTCGTAATCTGCTGTGATTTCAACACCTGAAGGAGGCACATCGTTACAAAAGAAGCCATCTGCTAAATCATTATATGTTCTATAATTAAAAGTATTTGATGTTCCGTTAATGGTCCGTATTATTGGAATATTAGAAGTTAATATATCATCAAGAGATAGTGAAGGCGATGTTATTTGTACAGAAAGAGACTCGGAAGGATAATCTTTTATATTAAAGAAAACAAGATCGCCACAAATTTCAAAAGTGTCGTCAAAGTCTAGTTCGACTGTAATTATATCGCCATCGTCGCATGCTATAAGAAACAAGCAACTACATATGAGCATTAATATTTTTTTCATCAACAAATATTTGAAACAAAAATAAGAGAATTGATTATTTATAACGTAGCATCTTGCAAATAATTTTATTTGACCTATTTTTGTATAATAATTATGATATATGAAACAGGTGTATTTTGATAGTGCTGCAACAACTCAAATTAGAGACGAAGTCATTGATGCAATGACCTCTGTAATGAAAAATAATTACGGAAATGCCTCATCTACACATAGTTTTGGACGATCATCTAAAGTGTTAATTGAAAAAACAAGAAAGACTATTGCAAGGCTTTTAAATGTCTCTGCATCCGAAATTATTTTTACTTCTGGTGGTACTGAAGCAGATAATTTAGTATTGCAATGTTCGATTAGAGATTTAGATGTAAAGCAAATTATTACTTCTAAAATTGAGCATCATGCTGTTTTACATACCATAGACCAATTAGAGATAGAGTTCGGTATTAAGGTTAGCTATGTAAATTTAGATAACGATGGCCATATAGATTATAATCATCTAGAAACACTTTTAAAAGAGTCTTCAGAAAAAACACTGGTGAGCCTTATGCATGTTAATAACGAAATAGGTAATATTCTCGATATTAAGCGTGTTGGTAATTTATGTAAAGAACATAATGCTCTGTTTCATAGTGATACTGTACAATCTGTTGGGCATTATGAAATGGATTTACAAGAAATCCATATAGATTTTATGGCAGTTGCTGCACATAAATTTCATGGACCAAAAGGCGTCGGGTTTGCATTTATCAGAAAAAATTCTGGATTAAAACCACTTATTTTTGGAGGTGAACAGGAGAGAGGTTTTAGAGCAGGTACAGAATCCAACCATAATATCGTTGGGTTAGAGGCGTCTATTAAACTTGCTTATCAAAATCTAGATAAAGAACGAAAGCATATAACGGACTTAAAATCATATTTCATTAAACGTTTACAAGAAAATTTTCCGGAAGTTGCTTTTAATGGCAGTTCTGCTAATCTTGAGAAAAGCACATACACATTAATTAATGCACGTTTGCCAATTCCGCCTGAAAAAGCGATAATATTATTGTTTCAGCTTGATTTAAAAGGAATTGCTTGCTCTAAAGGTAGTGCTTGCCAAAGCGGAAGTAGTAAAGGTTCGCATGTTCTTACTCAAATTTTAAATGAAGAAGATTTAAAAAAACCCTCCTTGCGTTTTTCTTTTAGTCACTACAATACAAAAGAAGAAGTAGATTATGTCGTACAAGTTTTAAAAGAATTTGTTGAAGCTAAATCTGTTTTTCAATAGCCTTTTATTATTTATTTAGTGGTTTTATTATTAATATCTGCTAATAAATCTCTTATTTCTTCAAGAAGTTTATGTGTTTGATTGTTACTTTTATCAGATAGATTATTGCCAGATTTTATTTTTTCTCGTTGGTCTAAAACCTGTTCTTTAAATTTTAAAGCATCAATAATACCCATAAGTTTCATGTCGCTTCCTTTAGGGTTGCTATGTCCAGCAGTTTCAATTTTTAAAACTCGCAAATCGAAATATTTTAATAATGGATTTTCAATAAATGTTAAATCTTGAATGTTTTCTAACGGAATGGTTTTCTCAACTTTAAAAAGAACTCCTTTTTTAAACTCCAAATGCCTTTCTGTGAGTTTGCATTGTAAATGTTGGTAATAGCGTTTACTAAAATGTTGTCCTAAACCTAAAAACCAAAAAATAAGGATTGGAATTCCTAAAACTGAAATAAGAAGAAAAAAAGCTACAACAAAAAGGATATAGTTCTTGATTCTTGGATTGAATTCTGCATGTTTTATAATATATTTCGAGCTCATAATTATTTATTTAAAATTGGCATGAATTGTTCCCAAGGTCCAACTTCAGATTTGTATTGTTTCGCCATAACTCTTGTTATTTGTGCGATGTGTCCCAAATCATGTGCTACCCAAGATGCCAATAATTCTTTCATTGTTACTTTACCTAGATTTGGATGATTACCAACTAACTTAAAATGGGCATCGCTAATAACCATATCATGCAACGTTTTAAGATTTGCCACGCGCAAGGTAGAAAACTCTTTTAAAAGCTCATTTATTGTTTTGCCTTTGCTGTCTTCAAACTGTGCAAACCTATCAAAATGTTCGAATACAGCATTTAAATCGTTTTTTAATATAATTCTGTTTTCTCGCCATGTATTAAATGACCAATGACATCAAACGGACTCCATGTGTTTTCGCCCTCATTACTATGGGTCCAACTATTTGGTAAATTTTTTAAAAGCGCTTTCAAAACGGATGGTGTGCGTTCTAAAATTAAGATAGCTTCTTGCAAATTAAATTCCATTACTGTTTTGTTAAGTTAATTGTATTTGTTTGATCTTCATTGTTTTTGATAGTAATTTCAAACGAATCTTCTTCTTTAAAAGCCGACTTTTTTAATAGCAATTCACAAATATCTGTTTGTGAATAATCAACACCATTAACAGAAATAATTTCGTCGCCGTAGCTCATAATATCATTTAAATTATCATCCCAAACAATACCAATACAAACTTTGTTGTCTATAATGGTTGGTGAAAATCCAAGTAATTTTTCGTTCAAATCTACCGATTCCTCATAAGGTTCAAAGTAAAAATTTTTATGTTTAAAATCGATGATTACATTTCCGTAATCTAATAATTTAGAACCAATTCTTGAATTTGTATCGTCTGTAGTTTGAGTGACAATATTATTAAAAGTAGCACCTGGAAAATTAATTTCAGGAATTTTAAGTCTGTATTGACTACTTTCTTTTGCATTTCCAAATAACCCAATACCAACAGATCCAATGCCTTGAGAATGTTTTGTTAAAGCCTCTTCCTCAATAAATATGTTATAATGTTTTAATGATAAATCATAGAAGCCATCCATGCCGGTGTCAAATAAAAGGCTTTCTTTAATAGTTTTTTTTCCCTTTAGATATATGGTAATGTACGGGCTGCTTTGTGCACCAACGAGGCTTAGATCTGACTTATAATGCTTGTTAGGATTTACTCTTTTTATACTATTGGTAATAATAATTTTCTTTTCTTTAGAAATAATTTTTAATATAGATTTACGAAACAGATTGCTACCAATAATGCCATCAACCTTAAAGCAATCAAAAATTATATTGCTTTCAGATTCATAAACCAAAGCGGTTTGGTCTTTGAATTCTATGTTTCCAATGGTTAAGACAGGTAATGTAGTCAAAGCCATTTTACTTTTGTTATTGTTGGCGTCTTTTACAGAAATAGACTTTGCATTACGTTGCCCTAATTGTTTTTTAAGCTCTGATGTTATTAGGTTTGGCGCGCCAGTATCCAATAAAAACTGATAGGTTTTCCCGTTAATAATTACTGGAATGATGATTTTATTCTTAATAGATGTATATGGGATTTCTGAATAATGATTTCTTGAAACTGCTTTACCATCACTAAAGTTTATGCTTTGTCCATAGCTAAATTGAAAGGCTAAAAGAAAGAAAATTACTCTGAAGAATATCATTTTTGTTAATGTAATTAATTTTGACGTTAAGTTAACAGTTATTATTTTTTATAAAGAATTATTGTGATTTTTTTAAGAATAGCTTTAGACAAGTTACATAGCGTTTCTGTATCGCATCATTATTTTATGAGAATCAGACGTTTTTTTATGATAATACATAATGCTTTTATCAACTGTTAATGTTGGAGCTTCAATTAAGCTCGAAATAACTTCTGAAAACAAAACTTTTGGAACAGAAAACTCCAATTGTGTATTGTTTCTAACAGCTACGCATAATTCAAAAAGGGTATTAGGTGTAATTTGCCCTTTTAGATACCTAGTATAATACAATTCTAAATTATCACTACTAATACAAGGCGCATAATAAATGTAATTTTCATCATTGATATTTTGTAGGATAGTTTCAGAGTTTGGAAGTGTTGTAAAAGTTGAAGCATTTTCTTTTTGTGCAATTCCTAATGTAGTTTCGCAAGGACCTTGGCAATTTACTTCATCAAATCTTACATTAATAAAATATAAATGTTGCCCATCTAAACTTATGCCATGATCCATAATTAACCAACTTGGCGTATTCATATTAAAATCGCCTTGCACTCTTTCAATATTGCTAACATTTCCAGCATTAAAAACGCCATGAAAAAGGTTGTTTAGTTCATTTGGGTAGTTTCGAGTAGATGTCCAATAAAAATTGTTGTTGGAATCTATATCGGCAACGGCATCCAAATGTGGTGTTGTAGTTTGGTTTGTCCCATTTAATTCACCTACAAAATTAAAAGTAGTGTCATTAATTTTAGTGGCATAATATAGTTTAGTATTGATGCCATCGTTTAGATTATTAAAAAACAGATAATTTCCATCAGGCGAAATAAATGGTTCCATAGCATCAAAAGAAAGGTTATTAATGGTTACTTCTATTTCTAATCCAAACGAAGGATAGGTCAGTGAATTCGTGTTATTGCTATCTGTAGTGCATGATAATAATACGATAAATACAAGTAGATTTGCGAAAAGGGTTTTCATTCTTATTTTTTAATATCACTCTTAAGTATTTTCAAAGAAACATAACTAGTTATAGGTTTTCAAATATAAAAAATTATTAAGCCAATTTAAGAAATAAAAAACAGGTTACTTACTTAAAACTTCATGGTCGCTCGCACGTTAAATACGCGAGGTGTTAAGTAATTTGGTATTGCATATTGACGTTTGCTATACACATCGCGAACCCATGTATTGGTGATGGAATTTTGTACATCGAACACATTAAAAATTTCGAACCCAACAGATAAGTACTTAAATGGTTTTTTCCAGCCATTGTTAAATGTTTTATCTTCTTCAACAATAACATATTGTAGCCCTAAATCTGCACGTTTGTATGCTGGTAAACGGTTTTGGTATTCGTATGGGTCTGCATAACTTGGAGAACCTCCTGGCAATCCCGTATTATAAACCAAGTTTAAATACATTTTCATTTGTGGTATGTTGGGTACATAATCCTGAAATAAGGCAGCAAACTTTAAACGTTGGTCTGTAGGTCTTGGTATATTACCTCGATTATCAATATTCTCGTCTGTTTTTAAATAGCCAAAACTAAACCACGATTCTGTACCTGGAACAAACTCTCCATTTAAACGCATATCAAGCCCATAAGCATATGCTGTTGCATTATTATCTGCGCGATATCGTATTCGTACATTCTCAACGGTATATGGGTTTACGTCTGTCATGTTTTTGTAATAAGCTTCAGTTGTGAGCTTAAAAGGTCTGTTCCACATTTCGAAACTATAATCGTTACCTAAAACTATATGAAACGATTTCTGGGCTTTCACATTCGGATTTACTGTTCCTGAAGCATCACGTAATTCACGATAAAAAGGTGGCTGATAATACAAACCACCACTAATTCTAAACAGCATGTCTGTTAACCAAATGGGTTTGATTGCAAATTGTGCTCTAGGGCTAAAAACAGTTTGCGATGTGCTTTTTATTCCGGTACCTTTAACAGACCAATTATGAGCTCTAACGCCTACATTATACCAAACATCACTTGTGCCAAGTATGGAACGCTTGCTCCATTGAGCATAGCCCTGAATTCTTTCTATTTGTGTGTTATTAGTTGCGCGAATATTTTGATATGCTACCAAAGGGCCTTCGTATGGTTTGTAAGGTTGCTCGTTAAAAAAATCTAAATTTGGTGGGTTGATAGAAAATCCAGCTGAATCGATTACTTCCCATTCTACAATCCGATCGCGAATATCTTCATGTGTGTATTTTATAGACCACTCAAAATTGTTATCGTTAATAGTGTAATTTCCTTTATGTTCAAGATTTGTAATTAGCGCATCTAAATCATTACGACCATGATTTAATTGGCCACCAATACCTTCGCTAAATTCTACTTCGCCTAAATCTTCATCACCAATGCTGCTATTGACTTCGCCAAGCCTGTATTGTGCCAAAATATCGAAATATTCTTCTTCGGTGGTATGATATGTAGAAGCAATAAGTTTTAAGGTTAAGTCGTCATTAGCAAAATAAGTGCCACTTAATGCACCAAAATAGGTTTGATATTTGTCTTTTTCTTGCCCTTCATAAAAAACCAATAATGCTAAAGGATCGGATAGCGTTCCGAAATTAGTTTGCCTTGTTTCTGGCTCGTAATTGTATTTGTTTACAGAAGCATTGCCAAGAAAACTTAAATGAAACTTATCTGTAAATTTATAAGTGATAAACGTTTGAACATCTGCAAACTTTGGATCGTAATTCGTTTCTGTTTCTTTGGCATTTACCAATAAACTATTATCGCGATACCTAAACCCTACAATAGCTGTAAGTTTAGAGTCTTTGCTAACACCTTCTACAGAAACACTCGCTCCTAATAAGCTTAAATCGGCACTTATACCAAATTGATATGGTGTTTTATAGGTGATATCTAAAACCGATGATAACTTATCGCCATATTTTGCTTGAAAACCTCCAGCAGAAAATTCAACATTTTGTGCCAAATCGGTATTGACAAAACTTAATCCTTCTTGTTGCCCAGAACGCACCAAGAAAGGCCTGTAGACTTCTATACCATTAACATACACAAGGTTTTCGTCGTAGTTTCCACCACGTACCGAATATTGTGTACTTAATTCATTATTATTGTTTACACCTGGTAAAGAAAGCAACAAGTTTTCGACACCAGCATTAGCGCCTGGAATATTTCGAATGGTTGCAGGTTCTAATGTAATAATACCTTCTACATCTTTTCGTTGTTTGCCAGTTATTACAACAGTTGCAATTTGCTCGACTGTAAGATTCATTACTGGGTTAAATTCTAATGTCTCCCCATTTTTTAAATTAAAAGGCGCTTCGATTTTTTTATATGAAAGGTGTGTGAATATAACAGTGATCTCTTGACTTGAAGGAATTTTTAAGATAAAAAAACCGTTGCTATTGGTTTCCGTGCCATCGATTCCGGCAACAATATTAACTCCTTCAATAGGTTTGTTTTCTTCGTCTAAAATAACGCCTTTAATGGTTGCGGTTTGTGAAAATCCAAGAAAAGGTATCACAAAAAGTAAAATAGTAAGTAGTGAAAATTTAATATTCAAGCGTATAAAATTTATTTCCTATAAAATGTAGTTTCAAATGTAGAATTATTTCCAACATTATCAGTAACAATTATCTTTAAATTATTTTTGGTTTCTGTAATCACACCATCATTAAAATCATGGGTTAATGTTTTTGTTTTGTAATCATATTCCATTAAAATCCATTTTCCATTTACAGTTGCTCTATAATTTGAAATACCAGATAATTCATCTTGGATTTTTATTTTTAAAAATCGAAACTTGCTTAACCAATTATCCTTTTGAAAATTGATTGGCTTAATTGTTGGAACCAAAGTGTCTACAGTTAGCGCATACATTCCTAAGTATTTAGTGTAGGTAGTTAAGGTGTTGCCTTCTCTTTTTGTTTTAGAATATGCTGGCCAATTGTAATAACCCACCAATTCTGCAATGTATAGTTTGCTTTTGTCTTCATTGGTATAATTACTAATATCGAAATTTATCTTGAACGATTTTCGCATAGGTCTAACATCTTTGCCAAGTTTTAATGTATCGTTGTTAACTTCAAAATCGACATAAAAATCATCATAAAACGTGTCTTTGAAGATTTCTATAGTAACGTTTTCTTCTTTTAAAGTGGTCAATTGATCTGCATAAATGTAATAAGGTGTGGTTTTTGTTTGTTGGGGTTTTATATCTTGTACTTTTACACCTTTAATGTTTATTGTTAACCATGAATCGTTATTTTTATAATCCTTTACACGCACTTTATAAACACTGTTTGTACTATCTTCTACACTAATAAAACCATTGTTTTCAATGTCTTTATACATCGACAAAGGATTGTTTGGCTGAACAAATAGTTTCTGAATACGTTGTTTGTTGGTTTTGTATTCTTCATAATCAATCAACCGGTTTAGATATTTTGTTTCACTAAATGAAAAACGCGAAAAATCAATTTCAAAGTTTTTATTGCCGTTGTAAAACGATTGGATATTGTTAAGCCCGTTTCTATTTGACGCTAAATCTTGTCTATCGTTTGCAACAATTCCAAAACCAATATTGCCAAAGGCTTCAATGTTTTCTATGGTATAATCTCCACCAGTTTGGGGAATTAATCGTAGTTTTTGTTTTTTTCTTGAATTATTAACATAAGAACTATCACCAATAGGATAAACATAAACAGACCTTATTATTGGTTTTGTTGTGTCTTTTATATCAATACCAAAAAACATGGGATTTATGGGGTTTTCGCCTTTATCACGAATTTCAAAATGTAGATGTGGTCCACTGGAGCCACCAGAATTCCCACTGTAGGCAATAATTTCTCCTTTTTCTACTAAGACATCTTGTATGCTAGGAAAGAACTCAACCTCATAAGACTCATTATCATATTGTTGCTTTTTTACTAGAGCCTCAATGTCTGGAGAAAATTTACTTAAATGCGCATAGACAGTAGTATAACCATTAGGATGTGTTATGTAAAGTGCTTTGCCATATCCAAAGTGCGATACTTTAATTCTACTCACAAAACCATCAGCTGCGGCCAATACCTTAAGACCAACACGTTGTTGTGTTTTTATGTCCATTCCAGAATGAAAATGATTTGCTCTTAACTCGGCAAAAGTACCAGAAAGAACTAATGTGACATCTAACGGATTACCAAAATAATCTTGCGGATAATTATTTTGAGCATTTAATGAAATGCAGAAGAGAAAAAAAAATAAAAGGTGTAACCGCATAAGTAACATATTAATGCTAAAGTATCAAATTGAGATTAATATGCAAAAGCTTAAATCAAATACTAAACCAATGTCGGCTGGTTTTCATAAATGATTTCAAATTTTATATCAAAACAATTGTAATTTATAACAAGGTATGTTAACTTTGTGTAATAAGTATTGAATTTTTTAAATGAGTAGTATTGAAGATATTGTTGATTCTCTTGAAAATAAAATTAGCAAAATTTTGCATAAGCTAGAGGTTTTAAAGCAAACTAACGGTAAATTAAAACAAGAATTAGAGCAGTCTCAAAATAAGCTTCAGGAACAAAATACATTTATTGAATCTTGGGAAGAAAAATACGAAGCACTCAAAATGGCGAAGACAATACTTGGCAGTGACGAAAATAAAAGAGAAACAAAGCTTAAAATAAATACATTAATACGAGAAATAGACCATTGTATTGCTCAACTCTCCGAATAATGTAACATACATTCAATGTCAGAAAAGCTTAAAATAAAGCTATCAATAGCAAATAGAGTATATCCATTAACTATTGAAGCAAGTCAGGAAGAAGGTTTGCGCAAAGCAGCCAAGAACATTGAAGCTATGATTAAACAATTTGAGCAGAGTTATTCTGTAAGAGATAAACAAGATGTACTAGCCATGTGCGCATTACAATTTGCTTCTCAAACAGAACAAAAAAGTATAGATACAGATAATGTAAATGAGCATGTAGAAGTAAAGCTTAACAACCTTAACGACTTATTACATTCTTATCTTGACTCTTAAGCGTTCTTTAAAATAAACATAGGTACTGCCTACATTAGTTATTTTTTTTGATAAACTCAACGTTAATTCTTTAAAAAGGGTGAGTTTAAGTTGTAAAAGCGTGCTGCATGTATTGAATTTATTCAATGCCAAGCAGATACTTGATCAGCTTGTTAGCCCTAAACTTGTTTTTAAGGAGTTTATACAAAACTGTATACTGGTGTAGGCTTTTTTTATATTAACTAACTAACAAACATGGACAACCCAATTATACTAATTGCAGGAGGAATACTTTTAGGAGTTATAGTAGGATATATTATAGCAAAGGTATTAGAGAAAAACAATGCATCTAAATTAGTGAAGTCTGCTAAGAAAAGTGCAGCCTCAATAATTAAAGAAGCAAATATTGAAGGAGAATCTGTTAAGAAAGATAAAATTCTTCAAGCAAAAGAAAAATTTATTGAACTTAAATCTGAACACGAAAAAGTGATTTTGTCGCGTGACAGAAAAATGGCTGAAGCAGAAAAGAGAACTCGCGATAAAGAATCTCAAACATCTAATGAGCTTTCTAAAGCAAAAAAGAGCAACGAATCAATTGAAAATAAAATAAAAGATTACAATCATAGGCTTGATGTTCTTGGCAAAAAACAAGACGAACTTGATAAACTACATAAAAGTCAAGTACAACAGTTAGAGGTTATCTCTAGTCTATCTGCCGAAGAAGCAAAAGAACAGTTAGTAGAATCTTTAAAAGGCGAAGCGAAAAATGATGCTATGGCATTTATTCAAAGTTCACTCGAAGAGGCTAAATTAACTGCCGAGCAGGACGCCAAGAAAATCATCATTAATACAATTCAGCGTATTGGTACAGAAGAAGCTGTTGATAATTGTGTATCTGTATTTAATATAGAATCCGACGATGTTAAGGGGAGAATTATAGGCCGCGAAGGACGAAATATTCGTGCTATAGAAGCAGCAACAGGTGTAGAAATTATTGTAGACGATACACCAGAAGCTATTATACTTTCTTGTTTCGATTCTGTTAGACGTGAGATTGCTCGTTTGTCATTGCATAAATTGGTGACAGATGGACGTATTCATCCAGCACGAATTGAAGAGATTGTAAAGAAAACGAAAAAGCAAATAGACCAAGAAATCATTGAGGTAGGTAAACGTACTATTATTGATTTAGGAATTCATAACCTCCATCCAGAACTTATTAAAATGGTTGGACGAATGAAATATCGTTCATCTTATGGTCAGAATCTATTACAGCATTCACGAGAAGTTGCAAAACTTTGTGGTGTAATGGCAGCCGAATTAGGTTTAAATTCTAAACTTGCAAAACGTGCAGGTCTTTTACATGACATTGGTAAAGTGCCCGATGCTGAAGCAGATATGGAAACACCTCATGCTATTTTAGGAATGCAATGGGCTGAAAAATTTAATGAGAAAGCAGAAGTTTGTAATGCCATTGGAGCGCACCACGATGAAATAGAAATGAAATCCCTTTTATCGCCAATTATACAAGTTTGTGATGCTATTTCTGGAGCAAGACCAGGAGCAAGACGTCAAGTATTGGATAGTTATATCCAAAGATTGAAAGATCTTGAGGATATTGCTTTTGGATTTAATGGTGTTAAAAAAGCATATGCAATTCAAGCAGGTCGTGAATTACGAGTAATTGTAGAAAGTGATAAAGTAGATGATCAAATTGCATCTGATTTATCGTTTAATATTTCTCAAAAAATACAAACAGATATGACCTATCCAGGTCAAGTAAAAGTAACCGTTATTAGAGAGACTAGAGCAATTAACATTGCCAAATAATTATTAGATTCCTTTGTAGACAGGAATAACCGTATAAAATACCTTTAGAACTTTCCTTCTAAAGGTATTTTTATTCGGCTGTAAAATTCTCGCTAATAATGATATTGCTTTCATCAAGATTTGATAAGGAAATATCACTTACCTCACCAGCTCCCAAAAAGCGATACCTTAAACCAACAATTTTACCAATAGATTCATTGTAGAAATTAGAATAGATTTTTTTGTTTTCTAAAAAAATGGAAACATGTTTGTTAATAACCTCAATTTTAAGAGCGGTTTGTTTTGATAAATCCATTGATAAAGACGATAAATCATGTTCTTTACCACTTAAGAAAACGTCACTCATCATTAGTCCCATATTAGAAGCGCAGCCAGAAATAGCAAATGGAATCATATGTGCGCTTTTAGTTCCAACAATAATAATTGTTGCATTTTGGCAAACGGCCCATTTGTCGTTATAAACATTTTTAATAGTTGTTTTTAACCGAAAATTATCCCCAGAAATTTCTTTAAAATCATTTATGTAATGAAAAGTTGAAGTTAATGGTTCTTTACTATTTGCTATTGCATTAATAGCATTAAACGGCAAGCTTAACGAATTAATATCCTTGAAATATTTTGGAATTGGCTTATAATCTAAAGTAGCTAACCAACCATTAGATTTTATAAACAAATCATTTTCTTTAATAATAGTTCCATCAACCAATAATTTCGCTCTAAAATAACCAGGATAATAATAAATTCCTGTGGCTTGCTTTTGTTCAGAATTTATTTTAATTGTTTTGGTTATATCCCAAAATTGTTGAATATAAATACTGTCTGATATTATGTCATTCAAATCAAAATTAAATACAACTGAATTTGGGATACCTTCGGTAATCGTATGACAGCTAAAGTCAATTAAAGAAGTATCAATAGTGTTTGTGTTATTATTAATTCCAATCATAGAAAAAAGTGAAATAAATATAATTGCTAATAAGGCAGCCGACGGAATAATAATACTCAAATTCGGGTTTATGTTCTTTTCAATCCACGATGAGCTTTTAGAATTTACTTTAATTTTAAAATCACGCCAATTACTATATCCAGCAAATTCGGCAAGTGTATTTAGTGTACTAATACTTGGTGAACTATTATAATTGAGTTTTCCCCAAACACGCTTAAGTGTTGTTGTACTTAATAAAGTTTTAGTTTGCGATTGTATAATTTCACTTAATTCAACAAATACATCATTGTGCCATTGCGAAGAATTTCCCCATCCGAGTTTTTCCTCAATCTGAAGCAAACATATCTGAACCAACTTATGTTCTGGATAATTATTCATAACTATTGTAAAAGTCATCAAAAAAATTGATGTGTACAACATTGTACAACTTTGAACGAACTTGTTCTATAAAGTTAACGAAACCTTAACGGGTGTTTTATGTATTTAAAAAGAAATTCGTAAAAACATAAACCATAAAACAATGAAAACTATATTACTTTATTTTTTATTAATTTTTTGCATTCAATTAACAACTTCCCAAAACAACATTCCGCTTAATGATACTAATTGGAATATACAGGCGCAATCTTATGAATTAAAGCGCTATAAAGGAAAGGATGCTATATATATTGATAGAGGTTCTCTTCTTTTAAAAGACACGAAATTTCTCAATGGCACTATAGAATTCGATATGTATTTAAAGGAAGAACGCACCTATCCCGGAGTGTTCTTTAGAGCTGATAAAGACTTTAATAATGGTGAGTTATGGTTTGTGAGAACTCACTTGTCAGGACTAGAAGATTGTAATCAAGCTGCTCCGGCTACAAATGGCATAACACCGTTTCAGTTTTATTTTGGGCCAAAATATTCGTTTGCATACGACTTTAATTATGATGATTGGACACATGTAAAAATTATTGTTAATGATGACAAAGCACAAGTATTTTTAGATTATTCAGAAAAACCAAATTTGTCTTGGAACTTATTTCATGAACCCAAAGCAGGCGGATTGATGATAAGAGGAAGTAGACTACCAATATATATTGCTGATGTTAAAGTCGATATAAATAATTATGAATTAATTGATTTCAATCCAATTGAGAATGATCCTGTAGATGGCCTTATTCAAGAATGGGAAGTATCAGATATGTTTGAAGAAAAACTATTATTAGATCCTTCTAAACTAGAAACAGTTGTAGACAACAGAAAATGGGGAAGAAAAATTTTCTTGGAAGAAGGTGCTGCAGCTAATATATCGAGAGTACAAGTATTACGCGATGGAACATCTGGAGAAACTGTTTTTGCAAAAATTAAAATTCATTCTGATAAAGATCAAATTAAACTATTCAATTTCGGGTATAGTGATAGAGTAGTAGCTATTTTAAATGGAGAAGCTATTTATAAAGGGAATAATGGTTGGCGAACCCGAGATTACCGTTATTTAGGCACAATTGGACTTTTCGATGGGATATATTTAAATCTTAAAAAAGGAGAAAACACATTGCTTATGGCAGTTTCTGAAAGTTTTGGTGGATGGTTAATAACTGGTAAGTTTGATGACTACAACAACATAAAAATATTAAATTAATGCAGATTGGCCAACTATAAAAAGGTATCTAGATTAAAAACAAGAAGTGCCTATTTAAAAACTTTTTATTTTCTTGGATGAAATTTATTAACCACTTCAGTTAGATGACTCTTATCCATATGCACGTATATTTCTGTTGTAGTAATACTTTCATGGCCTAGCATTAATTGTATCGAACGTAAGTCGGCATTATTCTGTAGTAAATGTGTAGCAAAAGAGTGTCTGAATGTATGAGGTGAAATATTTTTTTTTAATCCAATAGATTGTGCAAGTTGTTTAATGATTGTAAAAATCATAGCTCTTGTTAATTGTTTTCCTCTTCTGTTTAAGAACAAGATATCTTCATGACCTTTTTGAATATTGAGATGATGTCTAATTTGGTTTTTATAAATGTTTATAAACTTTTTAGTAGCTCCAACAATTGGTACAAATCTTTGTTTATCGCCTTTGCCTGTTACTTTAATAAATCCTTCATCAAAGAATAGATCAGATATTTTAAGGTTTATTAATTCGCTAACACGAAGACCACAACCATATAACGTTTCGAGAATAGCACGATTACGCTCTCCTTCTGGTTTACTCAAATCTATAGCATTTATTAATTCGTCTATTTCAGATTCATTTAATGTGTCTGGAAGTTTCCTGCCAATTTTAGGGGATTCAATTAATTCAAGCGGATTATTTTTTCTGTATTCTTCAAAAACTAAATAATTAAAAAAACTGCGTAATCCAGAAACTATACGAGATTGAGACTGGGCACTAACATTTTTTGAAACCTCATAAATAAATTGTTGAATAATATCGGTTTTAATAGAAATTGGTGATTCTAAAATTGAATTTTCCTCTAAATAATTGATAAGCTTTTTTACATCTAAAACATAATTATCGATGGAGTTTTGAGATAAACCACGTTCTATTTTTAAATACAATTGATAATCTTTTAAAGCTTGATGCCATTTCATATAGTAAAAATATAATAAATTCGCCTAATGTATAGCTATTACTTATATTTGTTCTAACCATTTAAATAATAAACACATATGAAAAAATCATTTATTATTAGTGCAATAGCGCTTTTGATCTCTTTTAATTCACACGCACAATCTGGTATTGGTATTGGTGGTGGTATTTCTATCCCTGTATTTGAGGCATCTGATGTCTCCTCATTTGGATTTAGATTAGATGCTAATTTTTTAGCAGAAGTATCATCAGGTATTTATCTTGGTGGAGCAACTGGATTTGCTAACATGTTTGGTAAAGAAGAAAAATTTCCTCTTGTTACTATTGACCATGACGATTTTCAGTATATTCCTGTAGCAGTAGCGGCACGTTATAAATTATCTAGCGAAATTGAGATAGGAGGTGATATGGGATATGCAATCGCCGTAAGTGATAATTGGGATGGTGGTTTTTACTATCGCCCAATATTTGGCTATAATGTTTCAGATAATTTTCAAGTTAATATGTCGTTTACTGGTGTAAGTGACAGCTGGATCACTTGGTCTACCTTTGATATTGGTATACTATTTAGGCCGTAACAGAATTTAAGTATAAAAAAGTAAGCGTTTTATGCGCTTATTTTTTTATACCTTTATCATATGAAAAAACTAATCATCATTAATGGCCCAAATTTAAATTTACTTGGCAAACGAGAACCTACTATTTATGGCAGTTTATCGTTTACAGAATTTTTAGATCAAGTAAAAGGTAAATATTCTAATGTTGATATCGATTATTTTCAATCGAATATAGAAGGTGAAATTATCGATAAATTACAAGAGGTTGGTTTTTCATATGATGGTATTATTCTAAATGCAGCCGCATATACACATACATCGGTTGGTATTGGTGATGCTGTTAAGGCTATTGAAACTTCTGTTGTAGAGGTTCATATTTCTAATACTTTTAATAGAGAAGAGTTTAGACACCAATCTTATATATCTCCAAATGCAAAAGGTGTAATTCTTGGTTTTGGTCTTCAGAGTTACGAGTTGGCAATCCAGAGTTTTATCTAGACTTTTAGATTTAATCAAATAGATAAAAAATACAATTATTAAAAACAAAAAGTTCCAGAATTTCTGGAACTTTTTGTTTTTATCTAATAATCTAGCTTCTTATAAAATCTATAAATGAATTACTTCATCGTAAGCATCGGCAACAGCTTCCATAACGGCTTCACTCATTGTTGGATGAGGATGAACGGCTTTTAAAACTTCGTGTCCTGTAGTTTCTAATTTACGTCCTAAAACAGCTTCGGCAATCATATCTGTAACTCCAGCACCAATCATATGACAACCTAGCCATTCGCCATATTTAGCATCAAAAATTACTTTTACAAACCCATCTTTAGCTCCAGAAGCACTTGCTTTCCCTGACGCTGAAAAAGGAAATTTACCTATTTTTAGTTCGTAACCTTTTTCTTTTGCCTGTTTTTCGGTTAAACCAACACTAGCAATTTCTGGTGAACAATATGTACAACCAGGAATGTTTCCGTAATCTAAAGCTTCTACATGTTGACCGGCAATTTTTTCAACACAAAGGATACCTTCAGCTGAAGCCACGTGAGCTAAAGCTTGACCAGGTGTTACATCGCCAATTGCATAATACCCAGGAATATTGGTTTGGTAAAAATCGTTTACCAAAATTTTATCGCGATCGACGACAATGCCTACATCTTCTAAACCGATATTTTCGATATTTGTTTTAATTCCGACAGCAGATAAAATAACATCTGCTTCAAGAATTTCTTCTCCTTTTTTAGTTTTTACTGTTGCTTTTACACCTTTACCTGATGTATCAACACTTGTTACTTCAGCAGATGTCATAATCTTGATGCCACTCTTTTTAAAAGAGCGTTCTAATTGTTTTGAAACATCTTCGTCTTCAACAGGAACAACATTCGGTAAATATTCTACCACAGTGACGTCTGTTCCTAACGAATTATAAAAATAGGCGAACTCAACTCCAATAGCACCAGAACCAACAACAATCATTTTCTTTGGCTGGCTTGGTAAACTCATGGCTTCTCTATAGCCTATAACTTTTTTGCCATCTTGAGGTAAACTAGGTAATTCACGAGAACGAGCACCAGTAGCAATGATTATAGAATCGGCACTATACTCTGTTCCGTCTACATCTATTTTCTTACCTGGTTTAAGTTTCCCAAATCCATTAATGACATCAATTTTATTCTTTTTCATTAAAAACTGAACACCTTTACTCATCCCATCTGCAACACCACGACTACGCTTTACTACAGCGTCAAAATCTTTATCTACATCTTTTGCAGATAATCCATAATCTTTAGCATGTTTAAGATATTCAAATACTTGAGCCGATTTTAATAAGGCCTTTGTAGGAATACAACCCCAATTTAAGCATACACCACCTAGATTCTCTTTTTCAATAATTGCAACTTTAAAACCTAACTGCGAAGCTCTAATGGCAGTGACATAACCTCCAGGTCCACTTCCAAGAACAATAATATCGTATTTACTCATTGTGAATTGTTTATATAATTTGAAGAAGCAAATTTACGAAACCTTATTTTGAAATATGTGTTTAGCCAACAAAAAATTATATCTTTTGGCTACCTTTGTATCGAAAGTAATCGTTTATGAATATACCTCGTTTGAGTTGTCCACGCATCGTTATAATAGGTGGTGGATTTGCAGGCATTTCTCTAGCCAGAAAATTATCGAAGCAAGAAGTACAAGTTGTTTTATTAGATAAACATAATTACCATACGTTTCAACCTTTACTTTACCAAGTATCAACTGGTGGATTAGAACCAGATTCAATCGCATATCCAATTCGAAAAATCTTAAAAGACTTTGATAATAGTACGTTTAGGTTAGCCGATGTTGAAGAAATTGATACAGAAAACCAAAGCCTTAAAACAAATATAGGCGATTTAAAATACGATTATTTAGTGCTGGCCACTGGATCTGAAACTAATTTTTTTGGAAATAAAGCTATTAAAGAAAATAGTATGGTTATGAAAACCATTCCACAGTCTTTAGACTTGAGAAGTTTAATTTTAGAAAATTTTGAAGAAGCACTTTTAACATCAGATTTAAAAGAGCGCAATGCACTAATGAATTTTGTTATCGTAGGAGCAGGACCAACAGGTGTGGAGCTAGCTGGTGCATTGGCCGAAATTAAAAAGGGTATTTTACCAAAAGATTATCCCGATTTAGATACGCGGTTAGCACAAATTAATTTGATTCAATCTGGTGATAAAATATTAAAAGAAATGAGCCCTCAAGCTTCCAAAAAAGCTGAAGATTTTCTTGAAAAACTCGGAGTTAATGTTTGGAAGAATTTATATGTCACTGGATATGATGGCAAAACTGTAACAACGAATTCGGAAATAACGTTTGAAACAGAAACTATGGTTTGGGCCGCAGGTGTAAAAGGGGCGACCATAAATGGATTAGATGCAAAACAGTTTTTAACTTCTGCTAATCGTATTATTGTTAATGCCTATTCTCAAGTAAAAGGATTTGATAATATTTTTGCGATAGGTGATATTGCTTGTATGGAAACCAAAGATTATCCAAAAGGGTATCCAATGATGGCACAACCTGCAATTCAACAAGGTAAACAATTGGGTGATAATCTCTCTCTATTGGTAAATGGCGAAACTATGATGCCATTTGAATATAAAGATAAGGGATCAATGGCTACAATAGGACGTAATAAGGCTGTTGTAGATTTAAAGAACATTCGGTTTCAAGGAATATTCGCCTGGTATGTTTGGATGTTTGTACATCTCTTTTTCTTAATTGGATTTAGAAATAGAGTCGTAGTATTTGTAAATTGGGTTTATAATTATATTCGTTTTGATAGAGAAGCTCGATTAATAATTAGACCTTATAAAAAGAAAAATAAACGTTTTATAAATCATCTATAAATTATTTACCTTCTTTAAACTTTTCGGTATTAAATTCTGAAGATTTCCCTTTTGGTATTGATAGTGATTGCCAATTTTCGCCTTTAAGTAATTTTCCTAAAAAAACAATCTGTCCGACATGATAGGCATAGTGTGCTAATTGTCTGTTTATAGCTTCTATAACAGAATGTTCTTCATTTCTTATATAAATTTTTTGTTCTAAATCATTAATCGATAATGGTTTGATAGCGTTAAACAAACACATCCAGCCACTTTCCCAAGATGCGATTAAATCTTCTTTTGATGTATATGAATCTTCAAATTCTTGATCGCGATGTCGCCATTCTTTTTCACCATCTTCGGTTAAAAAATTTGTCCAACGACTTAACATGTTACCAACCATGTGTTTTACAATAATTGTAATGCTGTTAGAATCTTCATGGCTTTGCCATTGTAATTCTTCGAAAGTGAGTTGATTAAATGTTTTTTCACCTAATGATTTATAGGTTTCAAATCTGTTGAGTATACTTGAATGGTAACTATTCATTTTCTGGAATAAATTTTATTGATACACCATTTATACAATGTCTTTTTCCTGTAGTGTCTTTCGGGCCATCACCAAAAACATGCCCTAAATGTCCACCACAAACTGCACAATGTTCTTCTATACCATAATATGAACTTCCATTTTTAGAATATTCAACATTTCCTTTTATCTCTTGATCAAAACTTGGCCAACCTGTACCTGAATCAAATTTATTTTCACTTTTAAATAAAGGCGTTTCACATGCTGAACAAACATACGTTCCCTTCGAATAATTTTTATTTAATTCGCTTGTAAAAGCACGTTCGGTTCCTTCTTCTCGCATGACATAAAATTGCAATTCTGTTAACTCAGATTTCCACTCGGCTTTTGTTTTTGAAATTTCGAATTGTTTATTTGTTTCTTTTTTTTGAGCTGAACTGTTACAACCAAAAAATAGACTTAAAATGAATATGATTCCAATTTTTTTCATGTAGCTAAATTAGTTTTTTTATGTAAAACCTTGGTCGTAGGATTGATGTTTTCATTACGCAAACGTTGTAAATTGCTAAAAACACTTTTAATAGCTTGTAATCCATTTTATTGTAGATAAAATTATTAATTTAGATTTTTAAAGCCTATTATTTTAAATATGCAAAACCAAAGAAGAGTAGTAATAGATTATATCTCACCACAAATTAATGGAGGTGATTTCTTTATAAAACGTGTACTAAATGAAATTGTTAATGTAGATGCTCATGTCCTCGTAGATGGTCATGACGTGATTGCAGCTTCGGTTTTATATAAACATGAAAATGATAAACAATGGAATGAAGTAAGAATGCATGAGGTCGAGAATGATGAATGGAAAGCATCATTTACTGTAACTAAACAAGGGTATTACACTTATAAAGTTGAAGGTTGGGTAGATTATGCACTTAACTGGCAACATGGAATTCAGCGAAAAATAGATGATAACCAGAAAGTAACTTCTGAATTATTAGAAGGTATTGCCTTTTTAAAAGCAATTTCAAAAAAAGCAACGGCTTCAGAGAAAATGTATCTAAAACATCTTCAAAATGTTTTTGTTAATGACAATGCTTATGATGAGGCGATACAGGAGGCAAGTAGTAATAAATTGCATAATATTTTTGTAAAATATCCTGAAAAAATATTAGCAAATAGTTCGAAAAATTTTAAAGTATATGTAGACAGGAAAAAGGCCAGGTTTAGCACTTGGTATGAATTTTTCCCACGTTCTGCATCAAATGTAGAAGGGCAACATGGAACTTTTAAAGATTGTGAGAAACTGTTGCCAAGAGTAGCAAAGATGGGCTTTGATACCTTATATTTTCCTCCAGTACATCCTATAGGCGAAGTCAACAGAAAAGGTAAAAATAATACTACAACTGCACATGGGAATGATGTTGGTTCTACTTGGGGAATTGGATCTAAAGAAGGAGGTCATAAAGACATACATCCTCAATTAGGGACTCTTGATGATTTTAAAAAACTTGTAAAAGAAGCAAAAGAATTTGATATCGAAATTGCGATGGATTATGCTTTGCAAGCCGCACCAGATCATCCTTGGGTAAGTGAGCATCCAAAATGGTTTAAATGGCGACCAGACGGCACTGTGCAATATGCCGAGAATCCGCCTAAAAAATACCAAGATATTCTTCCTATTTATTGGGAAGGAGAAGACTATAAAAACTTATGGCAAGAATGTTTAGACACTCTATTATATTGGATAAATTGTGGTATTCATGTTTTTAGAATAGATAATCCACATACAAAACCATTTTATTTTTGGAATTGGGCAATTTCTGAAGTTAAAAAACAGCATCTAGATGTGATATTTCTAGCTGAAGCTTTTACAAAACCTAAAGTAATGCAACAACTTGCAAAACAAGGTTATACACAGTCTTATACTTATTTTACTTGGCGAAATAATAAGCAAGAGTTTATTGATTATATGAACGAATTAACACAAACAGACATTCGAGAATATATGCAACCCAATTTTTGGCCAAATACACCAGATATAAATCCATTTCATCTTCAAGGAGCCAACGAAACCACTTATTTGCAGCGTTATGCATTGGCTGCAACATTAAGTTCTAGTATTGGAATTTATGGTCCAGTTTTCGAATTTATGATTAGTGATGCATTACCTGGTAAAGAAGAGTATTTAAATTCTGAAAAATTTCAAATTTGCCACTACGATTGGAATAAAGAAAACAAGTTAACAACCATAATAGGAAAAATTAATACAATAAGAAAGGACCACGAAGCACTTCAGCAAACAAATAATATTAAATTTTGTCATATTGAAAACGATAATTTGTTGGCTTTTTATAAATGGAATGATGCAAGAACAAATGAGATTTTAGTCGTGATAAGTTTAGATGCGTATTATTCACAACAAGGTTCGGTTCAATTACCTTTACAAGATTTAGGCATTGAAAACGGACAACAAATTCAGGTAATAGATTTAATTACGGAAAGTAGTTATAATTGGTACGACGAGTGGAGTTATATCGAACTACATCCAGCATTACCATTTCATATTTTTAAGATTAAAAAATAATATGTCTAAAAGAGAATCTAAAACGATCTTAAAAACACCTTTCAATTTTGAAGAAAATTGGGAAGAGCTGTTAGATAATGAAGATTTTGTTAAGATTTTTCTTTCAGATGTTTTAGAAGGTTACATCTTTAAGCAACGTTGGTATGGTGGTAAGTCATCCAAATTAAAATATATTGAATTATCAGAATATTTTAGAATTCAGCAACATGGCGAAGTATACTACGGCTTACTTTTAGAAGTTAATTTTCAAGAAGCTTTTTATCAACATTACTTTTTACCAATAGCTTTTGTTACCGAAGAGAGTTTTGCTAATGATGATAGAATTTTACCAATAAGCATAAAAGGGAAAGAAGGTTTTATTATTGATGCAATTAACCTTGAAGCCTTTAGAAAACTTGTTTTCGAACGTGTTTTAACTGCTTTGCCAGTTGATAGAACAAAAGTTCAATATCATAAAAGCGAGCGTTTTCAAAACGTGTCTTATGAATCTTCAAGATTTATGGGACTAGAACAAAGCAATACGTCAATAGTATATAATGATAAATATGTTCTAAAATTTTTCAGAAGAATCTATGCCGATAAAAATCCTGATTATGAAATGAGTCAGTTTCTATCAGAAAAGAAAGAATTTAAAAATACACCAGCTTATATAGGAAGCATTAATGTTGTTGATGCCGATAAGGATTATATTACTATTGGGTTAATGCAAGAAATGGTTGAAAACCAAGGTGATGCATGGGATTTTATGCTAAAAGAATTGCATATAGTTTTTACCAATTTAGAGACTAAAAACATTAATATTCATGAATTACCAGATACCGAGTTATTTAATCGATTGCAAATTAAAGATTTACAACCAGTAATATTAGAATGGGTTGGACTAGATTTGTTTAAAAAAATTCAAACATTAGCAAAACGAACTGCAGAAATGCATGTCGCATTGGGTTCGGAGTTTGAAGACACTTCTTTTACTCCTACACATTTTAATGGCGATTATTCTGTTTGGTTAAAGAACCGGTTAATTTATCAGTTTCAAAATAGATTAAATGCTATTGAGAACAATCTTCACAAATTAGATGGGTTAGCTCTAAAACTTGCGAACGAGTTTTTAGATAATAAAAACATGATAAGAAAACGTTTTGTAAGTTTTGATTGGACCAAATTTAAAGGAGAACGAATTCGGGTTCATGGCGATTATCATTTAGGTCAAATTTTAGTCAGAGATAACGATTTTTATATTCTCGATTTTGAAGGCGAGCCAGAAAGCACTATTCGAGATCGTAAAGTAAAACAACCACCATTAAAGGATGTAGCTGGTTTATTTAGGTCTTTTCATTATGCAATTTATGCTACAATTTTTAATAACGAAAGTAAATATAATCACGATTTGGACCATCTATTTTCTGCTGGAGAATTGTTATATAAATACTTTATAGGCGTATTTTTAAGTACGTACATTATTGAAATAAAAAAGGCAAATATAAATATTGGATATAAACAAGAACGTATATTTTTATTAGAATATTCATTGCTAGAAAAAGCGGTTTACGAATTGGGTTACGAACTAAACTCGCGTCCTCGTTGGGCAGTAATTCCCTTAAAAGGAATTTCTAATATAATAAATCAATAACATATGGCACACGTAAAGGTTCATAGTCTATTTACAGATTTTGATGTAAATCTTTTTAAATCAGGAAAACATTATAGGCTTTATGAAAAATTTGGATCTCATATCATGACTATTGATGGAGTGAAAGGAACATATTTTGCTGTTTGGGCACCAAGCGCTAAATCAGTTTCAGTTATTGGAGATTTCAATTATTGGATAGAAGGAGAGCATCAATTAAACGTACGTTGGGACGAAAGTGGTATTTGGGAAGGATTTATTCCAAACGTAGTAAAAGGAAACACATACAAATACAAAATACAAAGCAATAATAACGATATTAAGACCGAAAAAGCAGATCCATATGCACGTCGTTGCGAACATCCACCAAAAACAGCTTCGATCGTGTGGGACGAGCCATACACATGGAAAGATTCTAAATGGATGCAGAAACGTAAAAAGAACAATGCCTTAAACGCACCTTATTCTGTTTACGAAGTACATTTGGGTTCATGGAAAAAACAGATTCAAGAAAACCGTTTTATGTCTTATGTCGAGTTAGCCGATGATTTGGTTAGCTATGTCAAAGAAATGAATTTTACACATGTCGAGTTAATGCCGATTATGGAGTTTCCTTACGATCCTTCTTGGGGTTATCAGCTTACAGGATATTTTGCGCCAACATCACGTTTTGGCTATCCTGAAGAGTTTAAACTATTAGTAGATAAATTACATCAAAACGATATAGGAATTATTTTAGACTGGGTACCTTCTCATTTTCCAGAAGATGCTCATGGATTAGGTTTCTTTGATGGAACCTGTCTTTACGAACACCCTGATAAACGAAAAGGGTATCATCCAGATTGGAAAAGTTTAATCTTTAATTATGGTCGTAACGAAGTAAAATCATTTTTAATAAGTAATGCTATATTCTGGTTAGACCAATATCATGCAGATGGTTTACGAGTAGATGCTGTCGCTTCGATGCTGTTTTTAGATTATTCTCGTGAGGAAGGCGAATGGGAACCAAATATATACGGAGGCCGAGAAAACCTTGATGTTATTGCATTTTTAAAAGAAATGAATGAAGCTGTTTATGCTAGTTTTCCCGATGTACAAACAATTGCAGAAGAATCTACTTCTTTTCCAATGGTATCAAAACCAACATTTTTAGGCGGTTTAGGTTTTGGAATGAAATGGATGATGGGTTGGATGCACGACACACTTCAATATTTTGCCAAAGAACCAATTTACAGAAAGCACCATCAAAACGATTTAACCTTCTCGATGACGTATGCGTTTACCGAGAATTTTATGCTGCCATTATCACATGACGAAGTCGTCTATGGTAAGCATTCAATACTAGGAAGAATGCCTGGAGACGAGTGGCAACGTTTTGCAAACTTACGTTTGTTGTACAGTTATATGTTTACACATCCTGGAACGAATTTATTGTTTCAAGGATGTGAATTTGGACAAAGCGAAGAGTGGAACTTCGAACAAAGTCTTGATTGGCATTTATTGAAATATGATGTACACAAAGGTGTACAAACATTAATTAAAGATTTAAATGCTCTTTATAAAAATGAACCAGCAATGCATGAAAAGCAATTTTCAGCTGAAGGTTTTGAATGGATAGATTATAACGATGCCGAAAATTCTGTGTTAGTTTATATGAGACATGGTGAAAACGAATCAGACGACCTAATAATTGCTTGTAACATGACACCAAGCCCTAAAGAAAGATACCGTATTGGTTTACCACGTAATGGAAAAATGAAAGAAATCTTCAATAGTGACTTAAAAAAGTATAGTGGTTCTGGAGAATTTAAAAATAAAATTTTAGCATCAGAAAAAGAAACATGGCAATTTAGAGACTATTCGGTAGAAGTTACGATTCCGCCATTAGGCATGGTTGTTTTTAAATATCAATAAAAGAGATACTTAATTCTCTAAAAAACACCTTTCTTTTTACCATTTCAATAAAATTTTTAAACGAAAACGTTATAGTTAATAAATCTTACTAACTATTGTTTTTTATGTCTAAACTTATACGTTTTTTTGCGTTTACTTATACCAATTTATGATTGTAAATACCGAACTAGAATTAAAAGGAAATTTATTTCCAACAAATATAGTAACCTATAAAAAAGATGTTGATACACTTTACTTTACAGCTGCAAATGGCGTTGTTTTACAGCTTACAGTTGTTAGAGATAGTGTTATTCGTTTTAGATATGCGACCACTGGCAAATTTGAAAATGATTTCTCTTACGGAATCACTAAATATGCGAGTAGAGGTTATAGCTTTTTAGAAGTAACGGAAGATAAAACAAGCTATATTATTACAACAAAGAAATTAATTTGTAAAGTCGAAAAACAAAGCTTGCAAATTAGTTTATACGATGCTTTAGATTTAAAACTAATCAATCAAGATGAAATTGGCTTTCATTGGGAAGAGAGTTATGAGTATGGAGGCGATATTGTAAAGATGAGTAAGATTTGTCAGAAATCTGAAAGTTTTTATGGTTTAGGAGATAAGCCTGTTGGTGTAAATATGAAAGGTAAAAGATTCGAAAATTGGGCTACAGATTCTTATGCCTTTGGCAAAGATACAGACCCAATATATAAAGCCATTCCTTTTTACACAGCAATTCAAGATAATAAGGCATATGGTGTGTTCTTTGACAATACTTTTAAATCACATTTCGATTTTGCACACGAAAGAAGGAATGTCACAAGTTTTTGGGCTCAAGGTGGTGAAATGAATTACTACTTTATTTATGGCCCTAAAATGGAAGATGTTGTCGTAAACTACACAGATCTAACAGGTAAGCCGCAGCATTTACCACCATTATGGGCATTAGGATTTCACCAATGTAAATGGAGTTATTATCCTGAAAGTAATGTAAAAGAAATTACGAATACATTCAGAAAATTAAAGATTCCGTGTGATGCCATCTATTTGGATATCGATTACATGGATGGTTTCCGTTGTTTTACTTGGGATAAAGAACACTTTCCTGATCCAAAACGTATGGTGAAAGAATTGGAAGACGATGGTTTTAAAACCGTTGTAATTATAGATCCAGGAATTAAAATAGATTTAGAATACGATATTTTTAAAGAAGCTTTAGATAAAGATTATTTCTGTAAACGTGCAGATGGACCTCATATGAAAGGTAAGGTTTGGCCAGGAGAATGTTATTTCCCTGATTATACGAAACCAGAAGTTAGAGAATGGTGGTCTGGATTATTTAAAGAGTTAATAGAAGATATTGGTGTTAAAGGTGTTTGGAATGATATGAACGAACCTGCTGTTATGGAAGTTCCGAATAAATCATTTCCAAATGATGTTCGTCATGATTATGATGGTAACCCATGTAGTCATAGAAAAGCGCATAATGTTTACGGTATGCAAATGGCAAGAGCAACATATCATGGATTAAAGAAATATTCTTATCCAAAACGCCCGTTTGTAATTACAAGAGCAGCTTATTCTGGAACACAACGTTATACATCAACTTGGATGGGCGATAATGTTGCAACTTGGGAGCATTTGTGGATTGCTAATGTACAAGCACAACGTATGGCAATGTCTGGTTTCTCTTTCGCTGGGAGCGATATAGGTGGTTTTGCAGAACAACCTCAGGGAGAATTATTTGCACGTTGGATTCAATTAGGGATTTTCCATGCTTTTTGTAGAGTGCATTCGTCTGGAGACCATGGTGACCAAGAACCTTGGGTTTTTGGAGATGATATTACTGATATTGTAAGAAAGTTTATAGAATTAAGATACCAATTATTACCGTATTTATACACTGCATTTTGGAATTACACAAATAATGGAGTTCCTATTTTAAAATCCTTGGTTTTATATGACCAAGAAGATGCGCATACTCACTATAGAAGTGATGAATTTGTTTATGGTGAAAAAATTCTTGTATGTCCAATAATAGAGCCAAACGCTAAAGGAAGAAGAATGTACATCCCTAGAGGTAAATGGTATAATTTCTGGACTCATGAAGTTGTAAATGGAGGAAAAGAAATATGGGTTGATGCAGACTTAGATAGTATGCCAATTTTTATTAAAGAAGGTGCAATTATCCCTAAATATCCTGTTATGCAATATGTAGGCGAAAAGGAAATTGATAAAGTAACACTAGATGTTTATTATAAAAAAGGAAAAGAAATTTCAAAGTTTTATGATGATGCTCATGACGGTTATGATTATAAAAAAGGGAGATTTAGCTTAAGAACTTTTAAGCTTACTGGTAAGCCTCTACAATTAATTATTCAACAACATAAGGAAGGTAAATATAGTGCTGAATATGAAAACTTTTTAATTAAACTACATAGTTTACCATTTAAAGTAAAAAGTGTTTATATAGATAATGTTTCTATTCCGTTATCAGAAATTAAAATGAATGGTGATAACAGTATGTTAGTTGATAAAAATTTTAGCGAAATTCATATAACTGGAGTTAAGAAAAAATAGTGTTTAAAAATTTTAGTGACAAATTTTGTTAATCTGTGTCTCAATATTAGTGGAATGATTTTTGTAAATTTATAACTAATAATATTTAACTATTAAGAATGAAATCTAAAAGTTATATCGCCTTATTTAGTGCATTTATTTTGTTTTTGTCATGTGCTACAAACCCGTTTACAGATAAGCAAACACTGGCTTTAGTGCCAAACTCACAATTGTTTCCAACAGCCTTTCAACAATACAATCAATTTTTGTCTGAAAATAAAGTTGTAAATGGTACTACCGATGCTGAAATGGTAACTCGTGTAGGGCAACGAATTACAGTTGCTGCCGAGCGTTGGTTAAACTCAAATGGTTATCATAGTTATTTGGCAGATTATAAATGGGAGTATAATTTAGTCGACGATAAAACAATGAATGCTTGGTGTATGCCAGGCGGTAAAATCGTAGTTTATTCTGGAATTTTGCCTGTAGCTCAAAGTGAATCAGGTTTAGCAGCAATTATGGGTCATGAAGTGGCTCATGCACTAGCGAACCATGGTCAACAACGTATGAGTGCTGGATATATTCAGCAAGGAGTTGCTATTGCCGGAAATATTGCTATACAGAATGAAAATGATAGAAACATGTTTAATCAATATTATGGCGTAGGTTCTTCGGTTGGTGTGATGCTCCCTTTTAGTAGAAGCCATGAAACTGAAGCCGATAAGATTGGATTGTACTTAATGGCTATTGCAGGATATAATCCAGACGAAGCTGCAGAACTTTGGAAACGAATGAAAGCGAAAAGTGGTGGACAAGCACCTCCAGAAATGTTAAGTACGCATCCAGCAAACGATACACGTATAGCAAATCTTACGGCTTTATCACCAGTCGCTAAAAAAGAAGCTGCGAAATTTGGAGTTACAACCTTTAGAGATTAAACAACTTTCGTTAAAAAATAAATGTTTACTTTAGAAGCTACTCATTAAGAGTAGCTTTTTTATATGCATAAACTAAAAAAAGGAAGTAAAAAATTACTTAATGCTTGGGCATTTTATGATTGGGCGAACTCTGCTTATACACTTACAATTGCATCAACTATTTTTCCGATTTTTTATGCATCTCTATTTTTAGATAAATCTACTCCTATTCATGCCTTTGGCCTGGATATGAAAAGCACTGCATTAATTTCTTTTGTTACAGCTTTTGCCTTTCTTTTAATTGCACTTATATCTCCAATATTATCAGGTATTGCAGATTATATAGGGAACAAAAAAATCTTCCTGAAATTCTTTTGCTATTTAGGAAGCCTAGGTTGTATTGGTTTATACTGGTTTAGTCTAGAACATATCTATATAGGTTTGGCTTTTTATTTTTTTGGGCTTATTGGGTATTGGGCAAGTTTGGTCTTTTATAATTCGTATTTGCCTGATATAGCATTTCCTGAACAACAAGATAAGATTAGTGCTAAAGGGTTTTCTATAGGATATATTGGTAGTGTTCTTTTGTTATTAGTTAATTTGGCTATGGTTATGAAGCCAGAATGGTTTGGTATTGGCGGTTCTGAATCTGAAGCAGCCGAAAAAGCAATGAGACTTTCTTTTATTACTGTAGGATTATGGTGGATAATATTCAGTCAATATACATTTTATAATTTGCCTAAAGGAGTTTCACAAGGTCATATAATAACCAGCGATATATTTTTAAACGGATTTAATGAGCTAAATGGTGTATGGAACCAGCTTAAATTAGACATAAGATTAAAACGCTATTTAAATGCCTTTTTTGTCTATAGTATGGCTGTTCAAACAATTATGTTAATGGCTGTTTATTTTGGTGAACAAGAAATTAATTGGGGAAGTGATTCTGAAAAAACAATGGGTTTAATTATAAGTATTTTACTCATACAAGTTGTTGCAATTTTTGGTGCTATGGCTACTTCTTGGTGCTCTAGAAAGTTTGGAAACCTTAAAACGCTTATTATCATTAATTTTATTTGGATGCTTGTTTGCATAGGTGCATATTTTGTGCATACTCCTATTGAGTTTTATTTTGTTGGAGCAATTGTTGGTTTTGTAATGGGAGGCGTTCAAGCATTGTCACGATCTACATACTCAAAATTTTTACCAAAAACGGAAGACACGACATCCTATTTTAGCTTCTTTGATGTTACCGAAAAACTAGGAATTGTTTTAGGAATGATTATTTATGGTGTTGTTGACCAGAGTACTGGAAGCATGAGAAATGCTATTTTATTTCTATTCGTTTTCTTTTTAATAGGTATTTTTTTATTATTTAGAGTACCGATACAACGACCAAAACAAAACAACCATGAGTAAATTAGAAAAAGGGAGTAAGAAATTAACGAATGCCTGGGCATTTTATGACTGGGCAAATTCAGTATATTCTTTAGTAATAGCAACCGCTGTTTTTCCAATATATTACAGTAGCGTGACTGAAAGCTTTGCTAATGTTGAAGGAAAAATAAACTTTTTAAATACCGAATGGACTCCTACAACATTATATAATTATGTATTGGCATTTTCGTTTTTAGTCGTTGCATTTATATCGCCCGTTTTGTCTGGTATCGCAGATTACACTGGAAATAAATTGAAGTTTTTAAAATTCTTTTGTTTGTTAGGCTCGTTGTCAGTCATGAGTTTGTTCTTTTTTAAAGGGCAGGAGACACTTTGGGTTGGATTAGTTTTTACAATACTTGCAAGTGTTGGTTTTTGGGGAAGTATCGTTTTTTATAATGCCTATTTACCAGAAGTAGCACATCCTGAACAACAAGATAATGTTAGTGCTAAAGGGTTTATGTTAGGTTATACTGGTTCGATAGTGTTACTTTTATTAAGTCTTGTAATGATTGAAAAATGGGAAGTATTCGGATTTTCCGATAAAGGGTTTGCTTCTCGTATTACATTTGTTCTTGTTGGATTATGGTGGTTAGGCTTTGCACAAATTACCTACAAGAAACTGCCAAATAATATTTATAACCATAAACCAGAAAAGGATTATATTTTAAAAGGATTTAGAGAATTAAAAATTGTAGCCAAAGACTTGGTTAATTATCCACAGTTGCGCACTTTTTTAATCTCTTTTTTCTTTTTTAGCGTTGGAGTACAAACCATTATTTTAATGGCAGGAATTTTCGGGAGTCAGGAATTAGGTTTACCAACAACAAATTTAATTTTAACCATTTTATTGGTTCAAATTATAGGAATTCTTGGGGCCTTTTTGTTTTCAAGATTATCAAATAGGATAGGGAATTTAAAATCTTTAAAAATAACGATTGCAATTTGGGGAATTGTATGTTTTGTAGCATTTATGCTTGATAAAGATCAGCCAAATGTACATACTTATTTTTATGCACTTGGTGGACTCATAGGCTTGGTAATGGGAGCTATACAATCGTTGTCGCGATCTACCTATTCTAAATTATTGCCAGAAACCGAAGATCATGCAACGTACTTTAGCTTTTATGATGTTTCAGAAAAAGTAGCAATTGTTTTAGGAATGGTCGTTTTTGGAGTATTAATTTCACTTACTAATTCTATGCAATGGTCAGTACTATTTTTAGCAATATTTTTTGTGATTTCATTTATCGTTTTGAGTAGAATAACCAAAACTAAATACGTGAAATAAAAAGGAGCTACAAAATTGTAACCCCTTTTCTATTACTACTTGATTGATGTTAATTACTAATACTACCAGATCCGGATACTTTAGTATCTTCTTTATCAGGGTTTCCTTTATATGCAATATCACCAGAACCTGCTACGCGTGCAACTATCGATTTATTACTTATGACTTCTGCGTCTCCAGAACCAGCTACAGCGACATTTGTATTATTAGCTTGTAAGTCAAACCCATGAAAATCTCCAGATCCAGATACTTTTGCTACCAAACCTTTTGTGCTTCCTTTTAAAGTTAAATCTCCAGACCCTGCTATTTTACCTTCTACTTCTGATGTTTCAATATCCAAAACAACATCTCCAGAACCTGCTAGGGCTACTTCTAAATTATTTGCAGATATTTTATCTTCATTCCATAAGTCTCCAGAGCCAGCAAGCGCTATACTGTTAATATCTTTAAACGGAATTGTGATTTTTATGGTTTTGTTTTTACTTGTTTTTAAACTAAAACTTTTTTTATATTTAACTTTTAATGTGTTGTTTTTTACTTCTGCTACAATATAATCAAGTAGGTTTTCTTCACCTTCAACTGTAATGTTTCCTTCAGTTCCGTTTACAAGGACATAATCAAATGATCCAGCGCACTTAATGGCGTCATAGTCATCAGTGTTTATGGTTTTTGTAGCCATTTTGCCATTGCCTTTAACTGTTTTGTTTGATTGTGCATTTAGTGATAAAGTAAATAATAGGATTAATGTGAAAATTGCATGCTGTTTTTTTAGTAATGATTTCATGATTATTATTTTTTGATTAATTTTTTGATATTGAAACGTTTCCGTATTCCGAATTGATTGTTATTGTGTTATCAGAATTTGAACTACCATAGTAGCCACTATATGTTTTACTTCTACCACTTATATTCCTTTTAGAAATCTCGAGGTCTTCTTCATTTCTTAATGAAGCATATTGAAGATCAAGATTAAAATTAAAATTATAGCCTGAATCAAATCCAATAGTAATACCTACGTAATCTGAATCTATAGATACATTTCCTGCATTAGCAGTAAGTTGTTTTATTTTTATAGACCCATAATCTGCTTTTAGATCTGCATTTTTATATACATCTCCAATAACAGTGGTTAAATAATCGCCATTACCTTTTACAGTATTTATCTTATCTATTTTTATATTTCCGTAATCGCAATTGTAAGTAATATATTCACCAATTTCTACATGAGAATTTGCATAATCTGCATTAATATCTAATTGTTTGGTTTTTGCTACTACAAAACTGCTGTAATCGGCATTAATTTTGCCGCTTTTTATAAATTCAAAATAGCAATTATTGGTATAATCAAAAGAGATATCATTATTATCTCCCATAAGTTCTTTTGTTGTTATTTGCCCATAATCACAATTTATTTTGGCCTGACCTTCTAATTTATCAAGGTTTATGTTTCCATAATCGTTAAATAGATTTACGTTGTTAGTTATTGGTAATTTAATAACATAGTTAATTTTCATGGTAACGTTGTTATTTCCTCCCCATTTCCACCAAGAAGAATTGCCTTTGCCAAATCTAGTTTTGGCAGATACGAGATTAGACGAACCTTCAAAATCAACATTTATTGCATCAAGTTTATTTTGTGCTTTTTCTTCGTTGTTACTTTTGGTTGTAATTGTAACTTCAATTTCAATCCGGTTTTCTTGCCAGGTAATAATATCAATATTACCATAACTATTATCAATTTTTAAAGTTGCATCTGCATTAACAGAATAATCTTTTTTAATAACCTTTTCTTTGGTATGCTTTCCTTTTAAGTCATTGGTATTATTTCCAAGTATTATTGCTGGAACCAATATAAAAGTAAAGATTGCCTTATATAGTATTGCTGTTCTCATTTGTTGTGTTTTTTAATTGTTTAATTTGTTCTATATGTACTAATACATTTTCTAATAATTCTATTCTATTTTGAAAGTTTGAAATCATAGCATAAATCACTCGTTTGTCGTTTCCGCTTTCTGATAAATCTTGTTTTAAAACTTCATAATTTGTTTCTAAAACCTGCATTTGATTTAAAGCATCTTCAATAAGAGATTTTGTTTCTGGCGAAGATTCGTTTTGTATTTTATTTAGTTCTGCTTCAATTGTAGATGTAAAGAAATCTTGAGTCTCTGCCATTTCTGGCGAGATACTAGCTAAATCTTTCAATTCATTAGATGGTTGATTTCCAAATACTAAAGCAACTAATAAAATAATAGATGCGGCTATACTTAAAACGGGTTTCCATAAGGAACGATTTGATTTTTTTTCAACTCCTTTATGTTGACTATTAAGTTTGTCTAAAAACTTTTCTTGATGATTAATACTAGGCTCTTCGACATTAAAGTCGTCTTTTATTTGATGAAAAAGTTCTTGTAAATTATCTTTACTCATAACTCATGTTTTTAATATTGTACAGCATCTTGCTGTAATTTTTTTCTTAAGCTTTCTTTGGCTCTAGAAATTGTTGTTCGGCAATTAGAATTTGATATTTCCATGATTGAACTAATTTCTTCATAATCATAGCCTTCAATTAAATGAAGCGTTAAAGCAATTCTGTAATTGTCTTTTAAGGTTTTCATAACCTTCAGTACTTGTTGTGCTTTTAAGTTTGTATAATCACTGTCACTACCAATGCTTTGATCATTCTCAACTTTATACAACACATTATCAAAAGGAACGTTTTGGTATTTACTACTCTTTCTATAGTGATAAATACTTTTGTTAATCACAATTCGTTTTAACCAAGCACCAAAGGTTTTAAAATCCTTTAATTCTCCTAATTTTGTAAAAGCAACTAAAAATGAGTCTTGCATAATGTCTTCAGCTTCAAAAGAATCTTTTACAATCCTTAAAGAAATGTTATACATAGCTTTATAATATCTATTATAAATTTCCAACTGCGCCTGTTGGTTGCCAGATTTACATAACTCTGCTAGTTGCTCAATATTCAGGTTTGGTAGTAACACGAAAACAAATTGTTTATAAGAAAGATTAAGATAATTAAACTTTGTTACAGTTATTATAAAAAAACTGCAATTTAATTTTTTAAGCTTGGCATATTAATTGACTTTTTATGATGAAGGATATGGTTATCACGATTTTTAAGTTATTGATAGCTAAATAAATAGCCTGTTTGTATTCATTAATTTTAAAAACTAGTTATTCTGAAATTAAATTATTAATGACAGAATGACCTATATATATCTATGAAAAAGTCCAATTTTATAAGCCTTGACAGTTTGTCATTACAGGAATTTGATGAAAATTCAGAATTAATTCCTTTAATGACACCTGAAGATGAAGAAGAAATAAATAAAGAATCTCTACCAGAAACCTTACCGATTTTGCCTTTGCGAAATACAGTTTTATTCCCTGGAGTTGTTATACCAATTACAGCTGGTCGCGATAAATCTATAAAACTTATTAAAGATGCCAATAATGGTAGTAAGGTTATAGGCGTTGTGTCTCAAAAAGATGAATCTGTCGAAGACCCAACCGTTGAAGATATAAACGAAACTGGTACCGTAGCCAAAATACTTCGTGTTTTAAAAATGCCTGATGGCAATACAACAGTTATCATACAAGGAAAAAAACGTTTTAAAGTAGCAGAAGTTATTACAGAAGAACCTTATATAAATGCAACAGTTCGTGAGGTATCTGAAGCGAAACCAGCCGCAAAAAACAAAGAGTTTGGTGCCATAATTGATTCTATAAAAGAATTGGCACTTCAAATTATAAAAGATAGTCCGAACATACCGAGTGAGGCATCTTTTGCAATAAAAAATATTGAAAGCAATTCGTTTTTAATAAACTTTGTTGCATCAAACATGAATCTTTCTGTTAGTGACAAACAATCGCTTTTAGAGCATAACGATTTGAAAGAACGAGCACTTGCAACGCTTAAGTTTATGAATGTTGAATTTCAAAAACTTGAACTTAAAAATGACATACAGTCTAAAGTTCAAAGCGATATGAGTCAGCAGCAACGCGAATATTTCTTGCATCAACAAATGAAAACTATTCAAGAAGAACTTGGAGGTGTTTCTCATGACGAAGAAATTGATGAAATGAAAAAACGTGCTTCTAAAAAGCAATGGGACGAAAAAATTGCTGCACATTTTAATAAAGAAATTTCTAAAATGCAGCGTATGAACCCGCAAGTTGCAGAGTATTCTATACAACGTAATTATTTAGATTTGTTTTTAGATTTACCATGGAATGAGTTTAGCGATGATAAATTTGATTTAAAACGCGCTAAAAAAATTCTTGATAGAGATCATTATGGTTTAGATGATGTAAAACGTAGAATTATAGAATATCTAGCAGTTTTAAAATTGCGTAATGATATGAAATCTCCAATTTTATGTCTAACAGGACCTCCAGGTGTTGGTAAAACATCTCTTGGTAAATCTATTGCTGAAGCATTAGGAAGAGAATATGTACGTATGTCTCTTGGTGGCTTACGCGATGAAGCAGAAATTCGAGGACACAGAAAAACCTATATAGGTGCTATGCCAGGAAGAATTCTTCAGAGCCTTAAAAAAGCTGGAACTTCTAATCCGGTTTTTGTACTTGACGAAATTGATAAATTGTCTAATTCGCATCAAGGAGATCCATCTTCTGCAATGTTAGAGGTTTTAGATCCAGAGCAGAACAGTGAGTTTTATGATAATTTTCTTGAAATGGGTTACGACCTTTCTAAAGTTATGTTTATAGCGACTTCAAATAGCTTGAATAATATTCAGCCTGCTTTGTTAGATCGTATGGAAATAATAAGGGTATCCGGCTATACCATTGAGGAAAAAGTTGAAATAGCCAAACGCCATTTGTTACCAAAACAATTGAAAGAACATGGTTTATCTAATATACATTTAAAAATAGCAAAACCACAATTAGAAAAAATAGTTGAAGGTTATACTCGAGAATCTGGAGTCAGAGGTCTTGAAAAGCAAATCGCTAAAATGGTACGTTATTCGGCAAAAAATATTGCCATGGAAGAACCTTACAACATTAAAGTTTCGAACGATGATGTTAAAGAAGTGCTAGGTAGTCCAAAACTAGAACGCGATAAATACGAAAACAATAATGTTGCTGGTGTCGTTACTGGCTTGGCTTGGACTAGAGTAGGAGGCGATATTCTATTTATAGAATCTATTTTATCAAAAGGTAAAGGGACTTTATCTATTACAGGTAATTTAGGAAAAGTAATGAAAGAATCTGCAACTATTGCTATGGAATATATAAAAGCAAATGCAGATGAGTTTGGTATAAAACCAGAAGTTTTCGGTAAATATAATGTACATATACATGTCCCAGAAGGTGCAACACCAAAAGATGGCCCAAGTGCAGGTGTTACGATGCTAACATCTTTAGTATCGCTTTTTACTCAAAGAAAGGTTAAAAAGAGTTTAGCGATGACTGGTGAAATTACACTTCGTGGTAAAGTATTGCCAGTTGGAGGAATAAAAGAAAAAATTCTTGCTGCAAAACGTGCTAGAATTAAAGAAATCTTACTTTGTGAGGAGAATAGACCAGATATTGAAGAAATAAAAGCTGACTATTTAAAAGGTCTTATATTTCATTATGTTTCAGATATGAGTGATGTTCTTAAGTTTGCACTAACAAATCAGAAAGTGAAAAACGCAAAGAAACTTTAGTTTAAAAGCCTCGATTAATTTCGAGGTTTTTTTTTGTTTTAAAAATAAATTATCCTTGCAACCGTTTTAAGATAGATTTAGTTACTTTGTACCTTTATGTTAAAGAGAATTAGCTTATTTTTTTGTTTGCTTTTTTGCTCGTTTGCCTTCGCGCAACTTGGAGGTGAATCTACATATCAATTTCTTAATTTGGTATCGTCTCCTAGACAAGCAGCTTTAGGAGGTAAAGTCTTAACTAATGTTGATTATGATGTTACTCAAGCATTGTATAATCCATCAACCATAAATGTTGATATGGATAATCAGTTATCTTTAAATTATGTCAGTTATTTAGGCGGAATTAGTTATGGTACAGCGGCTTATGCATATACGGTAGATAGACGCACTCAAACATTTCACGCAGGAATGACTTATATTAATTATGGTACTTTCGATGGTTATGATGAAGATGGAAATGAAACTGGAACGTTTTCGGGTAGTGAGGCAGCATTATCTATGGGTTATTCTTTACAAATAGGTTATTCAGATTTTTATTTTGGAGGAAATTTAAAAATAATAACTTCAAAACTAGAACAATACAGTTCGTTTGGAGTAGCAGTAGATTTGGGATTACTTTATATAGACGATAGAATAGATTTTCAAGCAACGGTAGTTGTTCGTAATTTAGGAACACAGATTACAACCTATGCTGGTTTAAATGAGCCGTTACCTTTTGAAGTAGATTTTGGATTATCGCAAACATTAGAGCATGTTCCAATACGCTGGCATATAACATTCGAAAATTTGCAAAAATGGCCAATTGCTAGCCCAAATCCAGCTAGGGTAACTTCAGATTTATCAGGAAATCAAACTAGTGAAAAAATTGGGTTTGCAGGACAACTTATTAGACATACTATTTTAGGTGCCGAATTGTTTCCTGAAGGCGGATTTAATATTCGTTTAGGATACAATTTTAGAAGAGCGGAAGAATTGAGAATAGTAGACGAACGTAATTTTTCAGGATTATCTGTTGGTTTTTCAATAAAAATTAATAAAATGCGCTTTAGTTATACGCATGCAAAATATACTAGTGCAGCAAATTCGAACTTTTTCGGATTACAAATAGATTTGCAATAATTTAGACGCTTTAAACTTATGATGAACAAAATTATAATAGCCATAGATGGGTTTTCTTCTACAGGAAAAAGTACTGTAGCCAAACAATTGGCAAATCATTTGGGTTATGTTTATGTAGATTCTGGAGCGATGTATCGTGCAGTAACGCTTTTTGCTATGCAAGGAGGCTTTATTACCGAATCCCAATTTAACATAGAAGCTCTCGTTTCCCAATTGCATAATGTCTCCATTCGTTTTAAATTAAATAAAGAATTGGGCTATGCCGAAGTGTATTTAAACGATGTAAATGTCGAAAAAGAAATACGAACATTAGAAGTTTCAAATTTTGTAAGTCCAGTTTCTACCATTCCAGAAGTTCGTTATCAATTAGTAAAACAGCAGCAACTCATGGGGAAAAATAAAGGTATTGTGATGGATGGTCGTGACATCGGAACCGTTGTTTTTCCAAACGCAGAATTAAAATTATTTATGATTGCTTCAGCCGAAACAAAAGCTAAACGCAGATATGATGAGCTAATAAAACGTGGAGATGATGTTAATTACCAAGATGTTTTACGCAATGTACAAGAACGCGATTATATTGATTCTCACAGAGAAGATTCGCCATTAGTAAAGGCAAAAGATGCGATTGAAATTGATAATTCTGATTTATCAATTCAAGATCAATTCGATAAAATCCTACAACTAGTTAAAATGACACTTGAAAACGGAGAGTAATACTGTTTCCGTTACTACGAATAATTATGACATGACAGAGTTTCAAGAATCAAACTCCAATTCGTAAAATTAGCTCGGTGTTTGTTTCTAACTATAGTAATGACTTATAAATCTAAACTAGTTGTTCCAAAATAATAGCAGTCTTAAAATCTTTACGAATACATTGGCGATTATAATAAAAAGTATTATTTTTGCACTCCTTTTAGCGAATTAACGGAAAGATAAAAGGGAGGAAAAAAAATAATTTTAACACTTCTGTGTGTTAGTCGCTTTAAAATCTTCCGAAGCATACAGAATACAAATTTTAATCAGCACATGGCTGAAAAAGCAAAAAAAGCTGAAGTTGAAGCAACCGAAGCACAAGCAGTTGAAGCTACTGAAGTTCAAACAGTAGAAGCTCCAGAGGTATCTGAAGCACAAGCAAATCCAGAAAAATTTTTAGAAGACTTTAATTGGCATAATTACCAAGAAGGTATTGATGAAGTTGAAGATTCTCAATTAAAAGAATTCGAAAAATTAGTTGCCGAAAATTTCGTTGACACATTAAACGATGAGGTTGTAGAAGGAACAGTTATTCATTTAACAGATCGTGATGCAATTATCGATATTAATGCAAAGTCTGAAGGTGTTATATCTTTAAACGAATTTCGCTACAATCCAGGTTTAAAAATTGGAGATAAAGTAGAAGTATTAATCGATGTTCGCGAAGATGCAACAGGACAATTAATATTATCACACAGAAAAGCTCGAGTAATTAAAGCTTGGGAACGTGTTAATTCTGCTCATGATACAGGAGAAATCGTAAATGGTTTTGTTAAGTGTAGAACTAAAGGAGGTATGATTGTTGACGTTTTCGGAATTGAAGCATTCTTACCAGGTTCTCAAATTGACGTTAAGCCAATTAGAGATTACGATCAGTACGTAAATAAAACAATGGAATTTAAAGTTGTAAAAATCAACCACGAATTTAAAAACGTTGTAGTTTCTCATAAAGCTTTAATTGAAGCAGATATTGAAGAACAAAAGAAAGAAATAATCAGCCAATTAGAAAAAGGACAAGTATTAGAAGGTGTTGTAAAAAATATTACTTCTTATGGTGTCTTTATAGATCTTGGTGGTGTAGATGGATTAGTTCATATTACAGACCTTTCTTGGTCTAGAATTAACCATCCAAATGAAATTGTAGAATTAGACCAGAAATTAAATGTTGTAATTCTTGATTTCGATGAAAACAAATCTAGAATTCAATTAGGTTTAAAACAATTAAGCAAGCATCCTTGGGAAGCTCTTGGTGAAGAAGTAAAAGTTGGAGACAAAGTAAAAGGTAAAGTTGTAGTTATTGCAGATTACGGTGCTTTTATTGAAGTAGTAGATGGTGTCGAAGGATTAATACACGTTTCAGAAATGTCTTGGTCAACACACTTACGTTCTGCTCAAGATTTTGTAACTGTAGGAGATGAGGTTGATGCTGTTATTTTAACTTTAGATAGAGAAGATAGAAAGATGTCTCTTGGTATAAAGCAATTAACTCCAGATCCATGGACAGATATTACAACCAAATATCCACTTGCTTCTAAACATACAGGTATTGTAAGAAACTTTACAAACTTTGGTGTTTTTGTTGAATTAGAAGAAGGTATTGATGGACTAATTTATATTTCAGATTTATCTTGGACTAAAAAGATTAAGCATCCTAGTGAGTTTTGTGCTGTTGGCGATAAATTAGAAGTTATTGTTCTTGAGTTAGATGTTGAAGGACGTAAATTAAGTTTAGGTCATAAACAAACAACAGAAAACCCTTGGGATAAATACGAAACAGAATTCGCATTAGAAACTGTACACACATCTGAAATTACTGAAATAGTAGATAAAGGTGCAACAGTAACTTTTAATGAAGATATCGTAGCCTTTGTACCTTCTCGTCATCTTGAAAAAGAAGATGGTAAGAAACTTAAAAAAGGAGAAGAAGCAGAATTCAAAATTATTGAATTTAACAAAGAGTTTAAACGTGTAGTAGCGTCGCATACTGCAGTTTTTAGAGCAGAAGAAGCTAAAATAGTTAAAGCTGCCGCTAAAAAAGCTGCTAGTGTTGCTGCAGAAGCAAAACCAACTTTAGGTGATGCTAATGATGCTTTACAAGCTCTTAAAGATAAAATGGACGGGAAAAAATAATTTTTTCACCATATGATTTTTGAAAGCCTTCAAGAAATTGGAGGCTTTTTTATTTAAAATATTACAGTATCTTTGTCCTCCAAATACGTTTGGGTAGAATATGAGTCAAAAAGTGTTACTTAACGCAAAAGAGATAAACATCATTCTTCATCGGTTGGCTTGTCAATTAATCGAAAAACACACTAATTTTTCAGAAACAGTTTTAATAGGATTACAACCACGTGGTAAATATTTAGCGAATAGGTTAATTAAAATTCTTTCTGAAGATTATAAAATCAAAAACATTCAACTAGGGTATTTAGACATTACATTTTATCGTGATGATTTCCGTCGTGGAGAAAAACCCTTAGAAGCAAATACAACAGATATAAATTTTATAGTCGAAAATAAAAACATTGTTTTTATTGACGATGTATTATATACCGGAAGAAGTATAAGAGCAGCATTAACCGCCATCCAATCGTTTGGTAGACCAAACGAAATAGAACTATTAACGTTAATAGACAGGCGATTTAGCAGACATTTACCAATTCAGCCAAATTACAAAGGCAGACAAGTAGATGCTATAAATAATGAAAAAGTAATAGTAAACTGGAAAGAAAACGGAGGTAAAGATTCAGTTTTTTTAATCGAAAAATAATAATATAGCTAGAAACTTGAACGAAATAACAGGCAACTAAATACTGCCATAGAATACTAAAAAAGAATGGGCGAATTAAGTGTCAATCACTTACTAGGGATAAAATATCTTAACAAACAAGATATTAAATTAATTTTTGAAACTGCAGATCATTTTAAAGAAGTGATAAACAGACCAATTAAAAAAGTTCCTTCACTTCGAGATATTACAATTGCCAATCTTTTTTTTGAAAACTCTACTAGAACAAAACTTTCTTTTGAATTAGCCGAAAAACGTTTATCGGCAGATATCATAAACTTTTCGGCCTCTCAATCTTCGGTTAAAAAAGGAGAAACATTAATAGATACTGTAAACAATATCCTTTCGATGAAAGTCGATATGGTTGTAATGCGTCACCCAAATCCAGGAGCTGGCGTGTTTCTTTCTAAACATGTGAATGCAAGTATAATCAACGCTGGCGATGGTGCACATGAGCATCCAACACAAGCACTTTTGGATTCATACTCTATTAGAGAGCGACTAGGAGAAGTTAAAGGTAAAAAAGTAGTTATTGTTGGCGATATACTTCATAGTAGAGTGGCATTGTCTAATATTTTTGCATTACAGTTACAAGGTGCAGAAGTTATGGTTTGTGGTCCAAAAACACTGATTCCTAAATATATTAATAAGTTAGGTGTAAAAGTTGAAACCAATCTTATAAAAGCACTTAATTGGTGTGATGTTGCTAATATGCTACGTGTTCAAAATGAGCGAATGGATATTAGTTATTTCCCAACAACAAGAGAATACACACAACAATTTGGCGTGAATAAAGACTTATTAGATTCTTTAGACAAAGAAATAACAATTATGCATCCTGGTCCAATAAATAGAGGTGTAGAAATTACAAGTGATGTCGCAGACTCTAAACAAGCAATCATTTTAGATCAGGTACAAAATGGTGTTGCTATTAGGATGGCTGTTATTTATTTGTTAGCTTCAAAAATAAAATAGAGAAATATGATTATTGATAATGACAATAATATTACAATTGTAACCCAAGAAAAGGCCTCGATTGTGGAGCTTGTAAAAAAACTTCAAATAGTATATTCTAGATATCAGAATAATAACATTATTATTAATCTATCGAGTTTAAGTAAAATATCTAAAAGTGATATTATTGAGTTTTTACAGGTTTCAAATCAACACAGAAATAACAAACATTCATTTGTTTTAGTATCAAATAAAATGGATGATGAGAACATACCAGAACAACTTATAATTGTACCAACAATTCAAGAAGCTTTCGATATTATAGAAATGGAAGAAATCGAACGTGATTTAGGATTTTAATATGACAAATTATAATCTTGCTCAAGTAAATATTGCAAAAATGTTGGCGCCAATGGACGATCCAATAATGCAAGATTTTGTAAACAGTTTAGATAAAATCAATGATATAGCAGAACAAGCCGAAGGGTTTGTATGGCGATTAAAAGATGAAGAAGATTATAATGTTGCTGAAGAAGTTTTTAAAGACCAAACACTTATTGTTAATATGTCTGTTTGGACCGATATAGATTCGTTATTTAATTATACCTATAAGTCTGGTCATATTGAAGTTTTTAAACGTAAAAAAGAATGGTTTAGTAAGCTTAAAATGCTGCATATGGTTTTTTGGTTTGTTCCAATTGGTCACACGCCAACACCTACAGAAGCAAAAGAACGTTTAAATTATATTAACACCACCGGAGAAACGCCTTATGCTTTTACATTTAAGAGTAAGTTTACTGTCAACGATTTTCTGGCGTATAAAAAAACAGCATAATGAAGTTAACTATTTTAGGCTGTTATAGTGCAACACCGCGCGTAAATTCAAACCCAACATCACAGGTTTTAGAGATTAATAATCATTTATTTTTAATAGATTGTGGCGAAGGTACTCAAGTAGAGTTGAGACGAAATAAAGTTAAGTTCTCACGTATTAAACACATTTTTATTTCGCATCTTCATGGCGATCACTATTTTGGTTTGGTTGGTTTAATTTCAACATTTAGGTTATTAACCAGAGAAACCGAATTGCATATTTATGCTCCAAAGGGTATAAAAGAAGTTATCACTTTGCAAATGAAATTGGCAGATTCTTGGACAAACTACAAACTTGTTTTTCATGAATTAAATTCAAAAGAATCAGAACTTATTTTTGAAGATGATAAGGTAGAAGTACATACAATACCATTAGAACACCGTATTTATACGAATGGATTTTTGTTTAAAGAGAAAGAAGGTGATCGAAAATTAAATATAGGTAGAGTTGAAGATGCAAAAATTGACGTCGCATATTACAGAAAATTAAAACAAGGTCATGACGTAGTAAATGAAGAAGGTAAAGTTATAAAGAACAAAGCGGTTACAAAAGATCCTATAAAACCTAAAAGTTTTGCATTTTGTAGCGATACAGCTTATAATGAATCTATTGTTCCTATAATTAAAGGAGCAGATGTATTATATCACGAGTCTACTTTTCTAGAGAAAAATGAAAGCCTCGCAAAGCCTACCAAGCATAGTACAGCAAAGCAAGCTGCAAGTATTGCGAAACAAGCAGAAGTTGGCACATTAATTCTTGGACATTACTCTACACGCTACGATTATTTAAGTGATTTTAAAACGGAAGCAGAAACGATTTTCGAAAATGTTAAACTTGCCAAAGATGGTAAAACATTTGAATTTTAATAGTTTTAGCAAACTGTTAGATTATAAATTATTGGTTTTCTGCATAATTTTTAAACAGATGCATCCATTTTAATACTTGTTTTTTAAACATTCTAGGAAATAAAGTCGCTATAAGTTTAATTAATATACCATTAAATTTTGTGTATTCTATTTCTGAAATGTACCTCGTACTAACATTATTTAAAGGTATAAAACTAACTTTCATAGTATTTACCATATGCTTGTGTTCATATAATGCTTTAAACTCTTCTGGTAAATTATTCGTGATAATAGTTTCTACAAGTTCAAGTTTTTCATAAACCATTTTAGATTTTGCACCTACTTTACCAGAATCACCACTTATAAGTTCTTTTGAAACAAAACCTTGCTGTACATGTTTCAAATTATTTGGATCTAAAAATATTTCGATAACCTTATCTATTTGTTGATTTATACATACAGAGCAAGTGAATTTCATCGTATTAAATTTTATATGTATAATATATGAAAAATGCTATTCAATTTCATTTTAAAAACTTGTAAATTGCATACATATTATGGAAAAAGATTTAAGCGATTATAGAAAGTCTTACGAAAAGCAAGAGCTCTTATTGGAGAACGTGCCAGAAAACCCTATGCAGCTTTTTCAAAAATGGTTTTGTGAAGTTGATAAATATTTTCCAGAAGATGAAACCAATGCCATGACCATATCTACTATTGGTCTAGATGGTTTTCCTAAGAGTAGAGTAGTGCTACTTAAAAAATACACTTATGAAGGTTTTATTTTTTACACAAATTATAATAGTGAAAAGGGTAAAGCAATTGACACAAACCCAAATGTATGTATATCTTTTTTCTGGCATGGAGCAGAACAACAAATAATTATTAAAGGTAAAGCCGAAAAGATTCCTAAAAATTTAAGTGATGGTTATTTTGAATCGCGCCCACGAGGAAGCCAATTAGGTGCTCTTGTTTCAAATCAAAGTGAAATCATATCTAATAGGGAGGAGCTTGAAATGAAGCTTCAAGTGTTGGAAAGAAAGTTTGAAGGGAAAGAAATTCCTAGACCAGACTTTTGGGGAGGTTATATAATAAAGCCAATTTCATTTGAATTTTGGCAAGGTAGGCCAAACAGACTGCACGATAGAATTAGTTATACATTAGAAAAAGATTTCAATTGGTCAATTACTCGATTATCTCCATAAAAATCGGATTAAATACATGATTTAACTTCCTTTAAATGTATTTCACCGATTAAATACATTAAAAATCGATTAACGACATGTATTTTATCGATTTTAACATTTCTTTAACAATTACTTCAGGTTAGTCTTCTAATTTTACTAAACCAAATTTAAATTAACTTAACCTATGAAGTCAATTACCAAACTACCTACGTTGGTATTATTAGCTCTGCTAACGTTCTCCTGCTCTACTGATAGCTTGGATGATACAGCCGAAAAATTAGCAATTGAAAATCTTGTAGTGCCCCAAGCAAAAACTATTGAGATTGAAATTTTAGAACTTATTAATAATCACAGATTAAGTATTGGATTAAATCCTTTACGTAATATGGACATTATTAAATCACAAGCATATGGTCATACAGATTATATGGTTGATCAGAACGAAGTGTCCCATGATAACTTTTATTCTAGAAAAAATTATTTAACAAGCAATACAGGTGCAAAATCTGTTTCAGAGAATGTAGCATATGGATTTACTTCAGCACAATCTGTTGTAAATGCATGGTTAAATAGTGAAGGGCATAAACAAAATATTGAAGGAAATTTTACAGACTTCGACATATCTGCAGAGAAAAATGTAGATGGAAAATGGTATTACACAAACATTTTCATAAAAAAATAATTTAAGAGTTTTTTCTTATAACAACATAAAGTATGCCTTGTACAAGTACAAGTAGAGCATGCTTTATATAATAGCAGAAATGTTATTTGAATTTAATTTTGGGTATAAAACAGCCACTTTATAAGTGGCTTTTTTTTGTTTAGTTTTGAAAGTTCTTATCATTAATTTTTTCTTACTAAATTATATTAGCATAGCTATGTTATTTAATCCCTAGGTAAATTGGTCCTGTAAACGGTTCCAATCCACTATCTTTTAAATTAACAATATAATAATAAGTTCCCGCAGGTACTTTGTCTGAATTACCAATAGACGATTTGTGAGCTGTCCCGTTCCAATCGTTTTGATAATTATTAGACTCGTATATTAAGGCACCCCAACGGTTAAATATTTTTACTTCGTTTATGAAACCACAAGTTTCAATTCCAGTAATTTCGAAGAATTCGTTCCATTGGTCGCCATTTGGTGTTACAGCTTTAGAGATTTCAACATCTTCACTACCACAAGGTAAAACAACACATTCGTCATTTACTTCTATAGTAACTTCAGTTACACTAATACATCCATCTTCGGCAATTGAATAACTAAATACATAATCACCCAATTCTACATTTTCTGGGTCGAAGATACCATCGTCAGTTATGGTTGCATCTCCAGATTCAACAACCCATGTTCCAGAGTCATCATCAGTACTTGCTAAATAACTATTTAAATCGATATCTCCATCAATGGTACATCTACTATCAGAAACTTGAGTTACAATTTCTTCAACAGTAACGTTTAATGTTTGTGTGAATACAGCAGTATTATTACAATCATCCGAAACAGTCCATTCTCTAATAATTTGATAATCATTATCAGTTCCATCAAAATAATTAGTTTCATTAAATAATACAGTGACGTTTTCAGAACAATCGTCAGCAAAACCAGGAGTAGGCACTTCAGGAATTTCAGCACAACTAACTGTTAATTCAGTTTGTAAAGCAGTAATTAATTCAGGTACCATGGTATCAACAATTGTGAAAGTAGCCGATGTAGTAGCAGTATTACCACAATCATCTGTTGCTGTAAATATTATAGTTGCACTTCCTGTAGCACCACAATCATCACTTAAAGCAGTAAAATCGTTAGTCCAAGTTACATTAGTCAAAACATCTGTAGTAGTTGCACCACCACTAGAAGCTAACCATGCGTCAAATTCAGTAGTATTACCAGCACCATCACATTCTACAGCACTATTACTAGCAGTTGTGTTGATATTTAAGATACCTGGAATGGTTAAAGGTACTTGTTCTGTTATATTTGGTAGAATACAACCAGATCCATAAGTTCCAGTATATACTAATTCAGCCATAAAATCACCTTCAAAATCTGTTAAACCAGTATAATTAAAAGTTCCATTTTCTGATGTTGAAGTGCTGACTAAATTATCATTTAGATAAAAATTCCAAAGAAATTCATCGGCTATAGATGCACAATCACTTTGATTTACCGTATTTGAATAGTTAATAGAATTTGCACAGACATCTATTGTTAATAATGGATCTATTTCTGGGCAAGGCACACAAATGACAGGATTGTTAAATATGGCTTGATCGACGTTACACATTGCATTTTCATAATTCATAATTGCGTTACCTGAAATTTGATTGCCACAGATGGAAGGATCATTTACCTGTATTGAATAATTTAGAGTTAATGTTTCCTTTAAGACACTTTCAACAAACCAGGATATAAATTGACCGGAATTATTAGTAGTTCCTTTGCTCGGATTCAATGAACTAGGAATCAATGAAAACCCAGTTTGTATAATATCTGAGACTAATGCCTCACTGGATAATTGGGTAGCAGCAGCAGCAAATAATTGACCTAATATTTGATTGTATATATCTTCTAAATCTGCATTGTCTTCAGTAGAAAAGGCACCAGCATTTTGAATAGCATCTAAAGTAATTAAAGCTCTTTGTTCTTCAGCATCACTAATTGCCCCAACTAACCCAATAGTAAAAATACTTTGATTATAAGTTTCACCTAATTTAACTGTAGTTTGAGCATCAATACCTGCCTTTATAGCATCTGTTTGACAAGAAGTTTCGATGGCCGTAGAGTTACAATTTCCGTTTAAGCTTCCTGTAGATACGCCATCAGATAATAGAATGATACTTCTAGAAGTGACACAATCAAAAGTCCCGTTATTGGTTAATTCTTTATCAGCTTCAGTAATACCAGCTTCAGTATTTGTACGACCACCAACTGTAAGTGAATTAATAGCATTTACCATGATGGTTTGACCGCTATTATCGATTAAAGGAATTACTAAATTAGAGTAACTACTAAAAGTGACTAAAGCAATTCTGTTTAGCCCAGTTGGGTTATTTTCTGGAGTAAAGAAATTATTAACAAACATTATTGCGGCTGATTGAGCAAAATCTATAGGGTCATTTTCTGTGCCTGGTGCATCATTCATGCTTCCTGATACATCTATTATCAGTACTACTTCTTGTGGTTTAGGAGTTGGATTCCCTATTATTTCAAGTGTAATGTCAAATTGTGTACAAATAGTTGAATTTTGTGTAGCATACTTTGTAACAGTAATTTCGTCTTGCCCAAATAATGAGTTAATAGAACATATAATGGCTAAAGCAAATAAGTATTTGGAGAAGCCTATGTTATATTTTATTTTATTTCTCATTACTTTTTTTAATCAAATCTTATAAGGGAATAAATATTTTAATTTTCAGATGGATCTGTAACAAAAACACTTAAAACTGTTTTTACTGCATTGGAATTGCAATTATTTGAAATAGCTTTTACTTCGATACAGCTCCAGGTATTAAATGGTGTTTCTTCTGGAACACTTATATTTACTTTAAATCTATATTCTTGGCCACCAGCAATCATAATTTCTGGATATGGAGACTTTTTAGATATATTAGAATTATTTAAATTATGAGTTTGGATTGATACATTTAAATTTACATTAGAAGATGCAGATCTATTACTATTATTACTTATATTCTTGTTGATACCATTACTGCATCGTTGTAACAAATTATTGGTTAAAATAGTATATGTTGTAGCTTGAGTAGATGTGTTTTTTAATACTAACGTAAAACTTGTACCATCTATATAATCTGCAGATTCAAAATTCCTGTTTTTGTTTACATTTAACTCTGCCCGACATTCTTGTGGTATATCTAGCGCATTAGTTATTGGAATTAAAGTTAATCCCGAATATACTGTAGCAATAATAATAAGTAACAATTTCATAATTTACTGTATTATCTTAAATTTCAGATATTATAATAATATATCTGATTTAATTTATCTAAATATGAATTATTACTCCATAACTATGAATAAATTTTATTTATTCAAAATTAATCAATCTATTAATATTTTAATAAAGTAATGAGGGAAAGATATTGAGAATTAATATCTGTAACTTTAAGGCTAATGAATAGATTTGGGATCATAATTCTGTTAAACTTAACTATCAAGCAATATAGCATGCTTTGTTTTTTCTACTATAAATTTAATACATTAAAAGCCGCTAATTGCGGCTTTTAATGTATTAAATTTAATATAGTTTATTGCATTTTAATTACAATAAATTGTGTTCTTCTGTTAAGGTCATGTGATGATTCTTCACAATTTGTACTACCATCACAACCATTGGTTAATCGTCTTTCACCAAATCCTTCATGTTCTGTGATTCTTGAAGCATCTACACCATTAGAGACTAAATATTCGTATGTAGAATTTGCTCTATCTATAGATAATTTATCATTATAAGTTAAAGTACCTCTAGAATCTGTATGCGACTCTATTCTAATAACCATACCAGGATATTCGTTAACCATTAAGTTAACAATCTTATCAAGTTCTAATGCAGCATCTGGTCTAATATTATGTTTATCAAAATCAAAATAAATTGTTTCTAAATCTGCTAATACGATAACATCTTCAACAGGGCTTAAAACTAAATCTGCGGTAATAGTTGTAACACTATCTTCTATGTTTTTAGAACTAAACATTTTAGAGTCTTCTTGATATTTTTTCTGGCTTCCAACAATTTTAAAGTCAGAATCACGATCTATATTTATTTCGTAATAACCTTCCTCATCTGTTTCCATATATGCAATTTGTTTATTATCGCCATCATATAAAGTGATAATTGCGTTTGGAATAGGTTTGTTATTAATAGCATCTGTTACAACACCTTCAACATTTAATAATGGCACGCGTTTAAATGCATAGATATCATCATCTCCAACACCGCCTTTTCTGTTTGATGCAAAATATCCTGTTAGCCCATCTTCTTTCATAAAGAATGAAAAGTCATCTTTACTAGAATTAATAGGAACACCAAGGTTTATAATACTTACAATCTTATCGTTTTCATCTTGGATGGTACCAAAAACATCAAGAAGTCCTAGGCCTAAATGACCATCAGAAGAAAAGAAAAGTGATTCTTCATTATTTAAATTAGGAAATACTTCATTGTCTTCAGAATTTACTACATCTCCTAAATTTTGAGGTTCACCTAAAGATCCATCTTCATTTATAGCTGCATAATAAATATCAGATCCACCAAAACCTCCAGGCATATCTGAAGCAAAATATAGTTTTGTTCCATCACTATTTAATGCTGGATGACCAGTAGAGTAGTCGTCACTATTAAAGTGGAGATCTTCAATATCGGTCCATAAGCTATCATTAAGAGTTGCTCTATAGATTTTGAGATTACTAATACCTTTATCGTCTTTTCCTTCTACATTTTTATTAAAATTATTTCTAGAAAAATACATGGTTTTACCATCGTTTGTAATGGTAAGTGGGCCATCATGAAAAATGGAATTAATATCTCCTTTAATTTTATCTTTTACAGTTACTTCTCCTTCACCTTTTACAGTTTTGTCGAAAACATATACATCAAGGAAAGGTTGTTCATTCCAACCATATAAGCGTTTTATAGAAACACCTTCATCTCTAGACGAGGTAAAATATACTTTATTATCATACTCGTAGGCTCCAAAATCACTAAACTCTGAATTGAAATCTACTTTAGATAAAAAGTATTGTTGTTTAGCATTAAATACGGTTGAAATAAAATCGCCATCTTTTATAAATTGGTTGGTGTTTGCTACACCACCAGAATCTTTAAAGCGTTTCATCCACTCGCGTGAGTCTTTATAATCCTCAACACCTCTCAATGCTTGTGCATAGTTATAATAATATTCTACAGGCACATTTTCTTGAGCAACTGCTTTTTTATAATATTTTGCAGCGTTTTGAGGGTCTCTTAAATAGGCATAACAATCTGCTAAACGTCTTGTAGCATAATCTGCATTATAATCGTTTTCAATAAGTTCAAGATATGCTTTTGAAGCTTTTACAAACGAAAATTTATTAAATAATGTATCTGCTCTTTTTTGCTTTCCATATTGGGCAAATGCTGTTAAATTCACCGCCAATACAATACAAACTAATATGTAATTTTTTAATTTCATGGGGAATAGTTTTAATTAGAAATATCTAGGTGATTTAAGTTTAGAATTAAGGAACTTGAATTCGTAAATTAATAAGATCTCATGTGTTCCATTTGTATAATTGGCGATATCAGATAATGGATGCTCGTATGCATAACCAATTCTTAACTGTCTTGAAATTTGGAAATCGACAAAACCTCCAACTGCAGCAGTCGATTGATTAATTCTATATGAACCTCCAACCCAGAATTTCTCGTTAAACAGGAAACTGGTTGTAAGATCATATGATATTGGTGCTCCATTTGTTGCCTTTACTAAAAATGCTGGTTTTAATTTTACACTTGTACTTAAATTAAATACATATCCACCAGTAAAATAATAACTTAATCTTTCTAGAGGTTCGTACCCACCATCTTTGCTGTTCTTTTCTTTTAATATTCTAGGTGTAGAAAGCCCTAAATACCATTTATTAGAATGCCAGTATACACCTGCACCAATATTAGGATTCCATCTATCTTCTATACCATAAATGGCTGGATCATCACTTTCGGCTTGTCTAAATTCAGGATCAAGACTATATCCAGTAAATCCTGCTTTTATTCCAAAAGCTAATTTGGTTTCATCACCTGTTTGAATTGTATAAGAGAAATCGGCATAGAGATATGAAAAATTCTCATAACCAGGTTCATCGTTAATAAACGATAGACCTAAACCTATTTTTTCATTTCTTAAAGGTGTATGTATGGATAGTGTTTGTGTTGTTGGACCACCTTTAAAGCCAACCCATTGACTTCTGTGCAGACCAACGATGCTTAATGCTTCTCTACTACCAGCATAGGCTGGGTTTATAGAGATTGTATTGTACATGTATTGCGTGAATTGGGGTAACTGTTGTGCAATACTAGCCGTACAACTTAATAGCGCAAAAGCAACTATATAATGTTTAAAACGTTTCATAGGTTATAGGTTTTATTTGGTTCCTAGGTAAATTGGTCCTGTAAACGGTTCCAATCCACTATCTTTTAAATTAACAATATAATAATAAGTTCCCGCAGGTACTTTGTCTGAATTACCAATAGACGATTTGTGAGCTGTCCCGTTCCAATCGTTTTGATAATTATTAGACTCGTATATTAAGGCACCCCAACGGTTAAATATTTTTACTTCGTTTATGAAACCACAAGTTTCAATTCCAGTAATTTCGAAGAATTCGTTCCATTGGTCGCCATTTGGTGTTACAGCTTTAGAGATTTCAACATCTTCACTACCACAAGGTAAAACAACACATTCGTCATTTACTTCTATAGTAACTTCAGTTACACTAATACATCCATCTTCGGCAATTGAATAACTAAATACATAATCACCCAATTCTACATTTTCTGGGTCGAAGATACCATCGTCAGTTATGGTTGCATCTCCAGATTCAACAACCCATGTTCCAGAGTCATCATCAGTACTTGCTAAATAACTATTTAAATCGATATCTCCATCAATGGTACATCTACTATCAGAAACTTGAGTTACAATTTCTTCAACAGTAACGTTTAATGTTTGTGTGAATACAGCAGTATTATTACAATCATCCGAAACAGTCCATTCTCTAATAATTTGATAATCATTATCAGTTCCATCAAAATAATTAGTTTCATTAAATAATACAGTGACGTTTTCAGAACAATCGTCAGCAAAACCAGGAGTAGGCACTTCAGGAATTTCAGCACAACTAACTGTTAATTCAGTTTGTAAAGCAGTAATTAATTCAGGTACCATGGTATCAACAATTGTAAATGTAGCCGATGTAGTAGCAGTATTACCACAATCATCTGTTGCTGTAAATATTATAGTTGCACTTCCTGTAGCACCACAATCATCGCTTAAAGCGGTGAAGTCATTTGTCCAAGTTACATTAGCACAAATATCCGTAGCAGTTGCACCACCACTAGAAGCTAACCATGCGTCAAATTCAGCAGTATTGCCAGCACCATCACATTCTACAGTACTATTGCTAGCATCTGTGTTGATAGTTGGTGGTGTTGTATCGGCAATTGTGAACGAAGCAGAAGACGTAGCAGCATTTCCACAATCATCTGTAGCTGTAAAAATTACAGTTGCAGTTCCTGTAGCACCACAATCATCGCTTAAAGCAGTGAAATCGTTTGTCCAAGTAACATTAGCACAAATATCTGTAGCAGTAGTACCACCATTAGAAGCTAACCATGCGTCAAATTCTGCAGTATTGCCAGCACCATCACATTCTACAGTACTATCACTAGCATCTGTGTTAATAGTTGGTGGCGTTGTATCGGCAATTGTAAATGTAGCAGAAGACGTAGAAGCATTTCCACATTCATCTGTAGCTGTAAACATTATAGTTGCACTTCCTGTAGCACCACAATCATCGCTTAAAGCAGTGAAGTCGTTAGACCAAGTCACTGTACTACAAGTTTCAGAAGCAGTCGCACCAGCGTTAGAAGCTAACCATGCGTTAAATTCAATTGTATTACCAGTACTATCACATTCTACAGTACTATCACTAGCACCTGTATCGATAGTTGGAGGTGTAGTGTCTACAATTGTAAATGAAGCAGAAGATGTAGAAGTATTCCCACAGTCATCAGTCGCTGTAAACATTACAGTAGCCGTACCAGTTTCACCACATTCATCACTTAAAGCAGTGAAGTCATTTGTCCAATTAACATTAGAACAACTGTCAGTAGCAATGGCACCGCCATTAGACGCTAGCCATGCATTAAATTCAGTTGTATTACCAGCACCATCACATTCTACAGTACTATCACTAGCATCTGTGTCGATAGTTGGAGGTGTTGTATCCATAATTGTAAATGAAGCAGATGTTGTTGCAGTATTTCCACAGTCATCAGTAGCTGTAAATATTATAGTTGCACTTCCTGTAGCACCACACTCATCACTTAAAGCAATGAAGTCGTTAGACCAAGTCACTGTACTACAAGCTTCAGAAGCAGTTGCACCAGCATTAGAAGCTAACCATGCGTTAAATTCAGTTGTATTACCAGTGCCATCGCATTCTACAGAACTATCACTAGCATCTGTATCGATAGTTGGAGGCGTTGTGTCTACAATAGTAAATGAAGCTGAAGATGTAGAAGCATTTCCACAATCATCAGTTGCTGTAAACATTACAGTAGCCGTTCCAGTTTCACCACATTCATCGCTTAAAGCAGTGAAGTCGTTTGACCAAGTCACCGTACTACAAGTTTCAGAAGCAGTTGCACCAGCATTAGAAGCTAACCATGCGTTAAATTCAGTAGTATTACCAGCACCATCGCATTCTACTGAGCTATCACTAGCATCTGTATCAATAGTTGGTGGCGTTGTATCTACAATGGTAAATGAAGCAGAAGATGTAGAAGCATTTCCACAGCCATCAGTGGCAGTAAATATTACAGTAGCTGTTCCAGTCTCACCACATTCATCACTTAATGTAGTAAAATCATTTGACCAGTTTATTGCACTACAATTATCAGTTGCAGTTGCACCGCCATTTGAAGCCAACCAGGCATCAAACTCATTAGTATTACCAGTACCATCGCATTCTACAGTACTATCACTAGCATCTGTATTAATTGTTGGAGGTGTTGTATCTTGTATTGCATATGTTGCAATTGAAGTTGATGCATTTCCACAAGCATCTGTTGCAGTAAATGTTACAGAAATTGCATTAGAACAATCTGAAGTTAAATTACCATAATCGTTTGTCCAAGTTACACCTGCACAAATATCAGAAGCAGAAGCTCCACCATTATTATCTAACCAAGTTTGTAATTCACCGTTATTTCCAGAACCATCACACTCAATAATAATGTTACTAGCATCAGTATCTATAGTTGGAGGTGTAGTATCAATGATATTAAATGAAGCAGAAGACGTGGAAGTATTTCCACAGTCATCAGTAGCTGTAAATATTACATTTGCAGTTCCAGTTTCACCACATTCATCGCTTAAAGCTGTAAAGTCGTTAGACCAAGTTATACCAGCACAAATATCAGAAGCAGTGGCACCACCATTAGAGGCTAACCATGTATTTAATTCAGCAGTATTACCAGCACCATCACATTCAACAGAGCTATCACTAGCATCAGTATCAATAGTTGGAGGCGTAGTATCAATAATAGTAAATGAAGCAGAAGACGTAGAAGCATTACCACAGTCATCAGTAGCTGTAAATATTACAGTAGCAGTTCCAGTTTCACCACATTCATCACTTAAAGCAGTGAAGTCATTAGACCAAGTCACCGTGCTACAAGTTTCAGAAGCAGTTGCACCACCATTATTATCTAACCATGCATTTAATTCAGTAGTATTACCAGCACCATCACATTCAACAGAGCTATCACTTGCATCTGTGTCAATAGTAGGAGGAATAAGATCTAATATCGTAAATAAGGCCGTCGATGAGTTTAAATTACCACAATCATCTGTAGCAATAAATTCAACTAAAATTTTAGAAGTTGCACCGCAATCATCTATATTACTTAATACATTATAAGTCCATATTATACCAGAACAATCATCTACTGCAATGGAACCAGCATTGGTATCTAACCAACTTTGGTATTCACTTAAATTACCAGTACCATCACATTGTACAGTTTGATCTGAAGCCACATTAGTAATAGCAGGAATAACTGTATCTTGAATAGTAAAAGTTGCAGACGTTGTTGAAGTATTTCCACAATCGTCCGAAGCGGTAAAAATTACCGTGGCCGAGCCAGTTTCACCACATAAGTCACTCAATGAAGTGAAATCATGACTCCATGTCACAGAACTACAATCATCAGATGCAATTGCACCACCACTAGAATCTAACCATGCATTTAATTCTGTTATATTACCTGCACCATCACATTCGACAGTTGAATCAGAAGCATCAGTGTCAATAGTTGGTAAAGTAGTATCAGAAATTGTAAAAACTTGGTCTTGACTAGTTGTAAGTAGACATTCGTCGGTAGCTGTAAAAGTTACTGTAATAGTATCTGTACAACCTGTAGAATTCCATAAACCTTCAGAGAAACTCATTGTTACTGTTCCAGAAATATCAGAACCTGTTATACCGGCAAAATTATCTCTCCATGTTATATAATCTGCATTCGCAGAAGGATCAGATCCGGTACATTCAGCAGATCCATCAGCACCACCAGAAAGTGTAGGAGGGGTTTCATCAGAAACAGTAAATATTTGATCTTGATTAGTAGTAAAACCACATTCATCGGTAGCAGTAAATGTTACTATGACAGAGTCACCACAACTTGTTGCTTGCCATGAACCTTCAACAAAACTCATAGTCGTGTTGCCACAAATATCAGAACTAGTTATACCTGCAAAGCCATCTCTCCATGCAATATAATCTGCATTAAGAGAAGGATCAACCCCTGTACTTTCTGCTGAACTATTTGTTCCACCACCTAATTCAGGTGCAGTCGTGTCAGAAATTGTAAATGATTGATCTTGATTAGACGTTAATCCACATTCATCAGTTGCAGTAAAAGTTACTGTAATCGAGTCCGTACAGTTATCTGAAGACCATGAGCCTTCAACGAAACTTAATGTAGCATTACCACACGTATCAGAACTGTTTATACCAGCAAATCCATCTCTCCATGCAATATAAGCTGGATTGGTAGATGGATCAGATCCAGTACATTCGGCAGATCCATTATTACCACCATTAAGAGAAGGAGGTGTTGTATTTTCTATAGTAAACGTAGCAGATGTTGTAGAAAATAATCCACAATTATCAGCTGCTGTAAATATTACTGTTGTCGATCCAGTGTTACCACATTCATCACTTAATCCACTAAAGTCATTAGACCATGTTACACCAGAACAAGTGTCTGAAGCCGTTGCCCCTCCGTTTGAAGCTAACCATGCATCAAATTCAGTCGTGTTTCCACCTCCATCGCATTCTACAGTACTATCTGAGGCTTCTAAATCAATTGTAGGTGCAGATTGGTCAGATCCAGAATGCGTGATGGTTTGACCAGTAAGTTGGTTACCACAAGAATCTTCGACAGTAAAAGTATAAGTTATTGACCAAGTACAATCAGTACCAGGGTCACTAGTATTTGTTAAAGTAGCAGTTACAGCGCTACATAAGTCAGAATAACCACTAGCAGCTGTTACAGCATCAAAAGCAGGAACAGCAGATAAAGCATCAGCAGCACACGCATTAATACCAGTAG